>Ga0116156_10000240_pt1 | contig 61271 bp, 42 predicted proteins | sample AD_UKC045_MetaG_FD_89891 | JGI IMG/M metagenome (GOLD analysis project Ga0116156, IMG submission 89891) | Active sludge microbial communities of municipal wastewater-treating anaerobic digesters from USA - AD_UKC045_MetaG | ecosystem: Engineered > Bioreactor > Anaerobic > Digestate | place: USA...
ATTTGATATGGTGATTTTCAATGATAAGTGCGCCAAGACCGTCCCACAGATTGTCAAGCGCATAAAGGCTCTTCCTTCCCCTTGCCCTGGACTGATATTCAGGAAGAACAAATGATCTCCCCAACTCCATGAGATGGGGGTAATATTTTTTGAGGAATTTTGACGAGAAACTGAAATAGTCGGAAGAAGCTAGTTTTGTTATATCGCAGTTTGCACAGCCTTTCAGAGGAAAGTAAAAGCGATAGCCTCCGACAATCTCCTTGTTTTCAGGATCCCAGACGATCAGTTGTTTCTGGGGATCTTCAGGTGCTGTATCAAACTTATCTATGTCGATCGTATGACCTGTGCCTCCTCCGGCATGCCGGAAAGTAAGCTCTCTGACCCTGCCGACTTCGTGCATCAGTACAGGCGAATCATTGTTATCAAAAATGTATACCTCGTTACCGGCATTGTTGGTCTTCCTGAGGAACCTTTCTTTTGTAAGTTCTGCAATAATCTGATCAAGGGGTAAACGTTCAACGACAGGTTCCATCTTCTTCGATAGGGTTAGTTCTGACTCTGCGGAAAAAAACTGTGCAATTTAGGATTTTTTTTATTCCGTATTACCGGAGCATAAGTGATTCCAGCTCATAAGACCTGGATTTTACCCATTCTGCCCATTCAGAAGGTGATTTTGAACTGTCGAAGGTCTGCCACGGGATAGCTCTTCCGAAAACCAGAGATATATCCTTGCCTTTCTGGCTGAACATTTCATCGGGAAGATAAAGCATTTCTATATTCCCCTTTATTCGCAGGAAGGCCCTTATATTTGCCAGATTGTAGAAGAAATCAGAATTTTTCCCCGAGAAAAATGCCGGAACGACATCCCTTTTGTGCTGAACTGCTTTTGTAATAAAGCTTTTATGCCAGACAAGATCCTTAATCACCCCCTTTTTCTTACGTGAACATAATCCTGCAGGAAAGTAAAGTACCTGACAATCTGATGCATATATGTCTTCAAGCTGTTTAATGGCCTCCCTTGTCTGGCCTCCATGCTTATTTACCGGAAGGAAGAACCCCGATAAATTTTTAATATTCATTAGTATATCATTTACGGGGAACTTGATGTTTGTATAATATTTCGATAATTCATTCATGAATACCAGACCGTCAAGCCCTCCCAGAGGATGGTTTGAAACAAATATATATCTTCCGGTTACCGGAATATTTTCACTGCCATATACCCGGTATGTCGTTTTCATGTAGTCAAGGGTAGCCCTTACAAACCCGGCATCCTTCAGATGACTGTTCATCCGGAGAAGCTCATTGATCTCGTCCTGATGAATTATCCTTTTGAGGTAGTTTATCAGAAAAGAAGGAACCGTCTTTGCAAGTGAAGGATTCTTCGATTCCAGCACTTTCTGTACATCAATCTGCAATACTTCTTCATTTCCACCCTGTCCGTCCATTTTCTTGCATTTAAATCGCGTAAAATTATCAAATTTTAAAAAAACTTAAAATACAGCTTGTCCCCTGGTAATTTTTTAAACCTTTATCCCTTCCCTTTATTATTTATAACCCTTCCCACTTTTCCCCCTAGCCGTCAACTTAAGGGTTGTTGCGAACAAAAGTTTCCCCTCCTTTTTTTAAGGAGGGGTGGCCGGGATTGCTGATTATAATATGATTACAATCCTGCATTCCCGGCCGGGGTGGTTGACCTTTGTTGTCTTCTGGACTTTCTTCTTTAAAGATTCTTTGACTTAAGTTGATTCCATAAAACGGACTCATCAGAAGTGGAATTACTTCTCAGATATGATCTGAGAGGTTTGAGACTTTTTCGGTTAAAAAGGTGTTTGTTATCCATTAAAATAAAAGTAACGAAAAAATTGAATTAACCACCCCGGCCAGACAATTAATATTTCTGCAAGTCCGACGGTTTCTGCGTCTGGCCACCCCTCCTTTGAAAGGAGGAGAAAGTTAATTATATATAATCCAGACAATTACAATAGTTTTCGTTATTTAATCATTTCTTAGGTGAAGACGAGCGCGACAGCGGGAGGTTGGGGATAGGGTTATGTTTATTATGCCCTATTGTTAATAACTTTTTTTAAGACCAGAGTTTCGAATTCATGCGGCTTTCCGATGAGTTTAATAAAAGTTATTAACATGTTAAAATAAAAAAGTGGAGGAAAGTGGGGGAAAGTGGAGATTTTTTCTTTATTTTAGCGTCCTGATTGAAATCAAGAAAGTCATGGCCACCTTTATCGGTGAAAATTATTGCAAGGTTGATTCCAAGGGAAGGATCATACTTCCTATGGATTTCATAAAGCAGTTGCCTGTTGATTCCCGCGATCATTTGATAGTCCGTAAAGATATTTTCGTAAACTGCCTGGTACTTTATTCCGCTGATGACTGGAACCGCCAGGTTGAAAAGATACGAAAAAAGATAAATCCATACAACCGTCTCCATAGTAATTTCCTCAGGAATTTTTATAAAGGCACTGACAAACTGGAGCTTGACAGCAATAATCGTTTTCTTTTACCGAGAAGGCTTCTCGACCTTATCGGTGTTGAACGGGATGTGGTTCTTCTCGGGCAGGACGGAAAGATAGAGATATGGGCAGCTGAGAATTATCATTCAACCGATATGACGCCCGAAGATCTGGCGAATCAGACGGAAGAGTTTCTGGGTGATATTAATGATTCCGATTAACCATGGTCTATCATATACCTGCAATGCCGGAAAAGAGTATTGAAGGGCTGAATATCCGCCCTGACGGTATATATGTTGATGCAACATTCGGAGGCGGGGGGCATTCAAGGGAAATTCTCAGCCGGCTGACTTCGGGAAAGCTTATAGCATTTGACCAGGATGAGGATGCTGCTGTAAATATCCCCGCTGACAGCCGATTCATTTTTCTTAACCAGAATTTCAGGTTCCTCAGGAACAACCTCAAATTTAATGGAATTAGCTCTATAGACGGATTGATAGCCGATCTGGGAGTCTCATTTCATCAGTTTGATGAACCGGACAGGGGATTTTCCTTCAGGTTCGATGCCCCGCTTGACATGAGGATGAACAGGGATGGCAGCACTACAGCGGCCGATATTATAAGAAAATCGGATGAATCGGATCTTTCCGGCATATTATCCGAATATGGCGAACTTTCAAATTCACGCTCTGTTGCCAGGGCAATTGTTACGTCAGCCAGAATAAAACCCATTGTCCGTACAGGTGACCTTGTCTCTGCTATACGTTCGCTGGCTCCGGTACGTCAGGAACATAAATTCTATGCCAAAGTCTTCCAGGCTTTGAGGATAGCTGTGAATCACGAAATTGAAAATCTGAAGGAAATGCTGCTTCAGTCTCTTGAAATGCTGAACAGCGGCGGTCGGCTTGTCGTGATAACTTATCACTCTCTCGAAGACAGGATTGTGAAAAATTTCATGCGTTCGGGCAATTTTGAAGGAATTGAAAAGAAAGATTTTTACGGCAATCCGGAAGTTCCTTTCAGAGTTCTCAATAAGAAGGGAATAACACCCGGAGAAGATGAGATTGCCGTAAATACCAGGGCCAGAAGTGCAAGATTAAGAATTGCTGAAAAAATCTGAGAAATGGCTAAGGAGGAAGGTGAAAACGGAAAGAAGATCAGTACAGGAAGCATCATGAAGGAGGTACTGAGTGGGGGGATCACTTCAAAGATCATTCTCAGGAATATCTGGTATGTAATGCTTCTGACCTTCATTGCGGCTGTTTATATAGCCAACAGGTTCCATGCCGAGAAGATTACACGTGATATGAACAGGATTCAGCGGGAAGTGAAAGAGCTGAGGGCTGAATCTCTTTCAACCTCGGCTGATCTGATGTATGTGAGCAGACAATCGGAAGTATATAAGATGGTAAGGGAAAAAGGCCTTGAACTGGAGGAGCTTAAAACTCCGGCTTTCAAGCTCCTTATTGATAACTAGGAATTATGGCTGTAAGAGACGATATAGTATTCCGGGGTGGCATTCTTTATTTTGTGCTTGCAATTGCTGCACTGGCAATTTTTATCCGTATTCTCATCCTGCAAACCATAGAGCATGGCAAATGGTCGGCCATGAGCGAAAAGTATGTTTTCACAACAGCGGAACTGCCGGCTGACAGGGGAGATATCCTTGCACATGACGGCCGCCTTCTCGCAAGTTCAATCCCCTATTACACAATTTATATGGACACCAGGAGTACCGGGATGTCACAGCAGACATGGACATCGGGGATTAACGGCCTTTCAGCCGGTCTTGCAAGATACCTTGGTGTCAGGACTGCTGAAGGCTGGAAATCTGCCATTACTGATGCCCGGAAAAGAGGTGACCGCTATTTTCTTATCAAGAGGAGGGTTGATTATGAGACGCTTAAAAAGCTTAAGGAGCTGCCGATTTTCAGGGAAGGTCAGTATAAGGGAGGATTGATGGCACAGGCTGAGAACAGACGGATCCTCCCCAACAATGAGCTGGCTGCCAGAACTATCGGATATCTTAATCTTGGCGACGGAGGTACCCGGGTCGGCATTGAGGGCTCGTTTGATAAAGAGCTTGCCGGAAAGAATGGTATGGCTGTAAAACAACGTCTGACAGGAGGGGACTGGATAACTGTTGATGCCGCAGGTACAGTAGATTCCCGCGACGGCAATGATGTTGTGACGACAATAGATATTGACCTTCAGGATGTTGCATCAAACGCTCTCGCAAATCAGCTGAAAAAGCACAATGCACATCATGGTTGTGCCGTGGTCATGGAAGTATCCACCGGTGATATACGTGCGATAGCCAACCTTGAAATTGGATCTGACGGGAATTATCATGAAAGCTATAATTATGCAGTAGGCGAGAGCACTGAACCGGGATCTACATTTAAACTGCCTGTTCTTATGGCTGCTCTTGAAGAGGGGAAGATTGATACAGGCGACATTGTTGATACAGGTTCCGGAAGCGTTAAATTCTATAATAAGGTCATACGCGATACAAAAGAGGATGGTTATGGCAGGATAACAGTCCGGCAGGTTTTTGAAAAATCATCCAATGTCGGGACAGCCAAACTCATTACCAGTTTGTATGCTGACCGGCCCATGGATTTTGTTAACCGGCTGTGCGCCATGAAGCTTAATGAAAAACTTGACCTTCAGATCAAAGGTGAAGGTGAACCTCTTATAAGATACCCCGGTGATAAGCTGTGGTCAGGCATTTCGCTTCCCATGATGTCGCATGGTTATGAAGTACAGATGACCCCGCTGCAGATACTGACTTTCTACAATGCAGTGGCAAATGACGGGAAAATGATGAAACCCAGGTTCGTGACCGCAATTACTCGCAATGGCACTGTCCTGAGACATTTTAATCCCGATGTAATTGTGAACTCAATAGCCTCCGGATCAACAATCAGAAAAGCAAAAAAAATGATGGAGGGGGTTGTGGAACATGGTACAGCGACAAACCTCAGGAATGATAATTACAAGATCGCGGGAAAGACAGGCACGGCCCAGATCGCAAAAGGCAGCAGAGGCTATAAGTCAGGATCCGGTGTCTCATATCAGGCTTCCTTCGTTGGCTATTTCCCTGCTGATAATCCACTCTATTCATGCATAGTAGTCGTGAATGCACCATCAAACGGTGTGTATTATGGCAATCAGGTTGCCGGTTCGGTTTTCAGGGAGATATCTGATAAAGTATATGCAACAAATTTCTTCAGGGACTACAGTGACCCGAAAGATGTAAGAACGGCTTCCCGGGTTCCTGAAGCAGGTAACGGATTCAGGCAGGATATTAACAATGTCCTTGCTGAACTTGACGTCAGAGTCCGCAAACGTTCAAAGGATGAATGGATTAAAACACTTGAAAGCGGCGATACAATTACCTATGCCGGAGTAAAGATCAGTAAAGGACTTGTACCTGATGTCAGGGGAATGAGCCTCAGGGATGCAATGTACCTGCTGGAAAACTCAGGTTACAGGGTGAAATTCACCGGTAAAGGGAAAGTACTCAGGCAATCGCCTGAACATGGTCAGAGATATTTTGAAGGACAGGTGGTCTCTCTTGAAATGAATATGTAGGAATATGGATCTTGGCACAGTTTTAAATGGCATTGAAGTATTATCTTTCACCGGTGAAAGGAAGCGGGAAATAGAAAATATTGCTTTTGATTCCCGCAGGGTGACTGAAAATTCTCTGTTCGTTGCAGTCAGAGGGTCAAAGAGTGACGGGCATGAATTTATTGCCAGTGCAGTCAGTTCAGGTTCAACAGCGGTCATTTGTGAGAAATTACCAGAAAATCCTGCACAGAATGTTTCATGGATTATTACAGGCGATTCTGCACGTGCCCTTGGCCAGGTCTCCTCAAATTTCTTCGGTAATCCATCCTCAGCGTTAAAGCTGACAGGGGTGACAGGGACAAACGGTAAGACAACTATCGCCACCCTGCTTTACAGGTTATTTACAGGGCTTGGTTACAGATGCGGGCTTTTTTCAACTGTATGTAATTATATTGTTGACAAAGAACTTGAGGCCACCCATACAACACCTGATCCTGTTCAGCTGAACAGTGTGATGAGAGAAATGGTTATAGCCGGATGTGATTTTGCCTTCATGGAGGTAAGTTCACATGCTTCTGATCAGAAACGTATAGCCGGGCTCGAATTTGCGGGAGGCATCTTCACAAATCTCACTCACGATCATCTCGATTATCATAAGACCTTTGACAGGTATCTGGCCGCTAAGAAAAGCTGGTTCGATTCATTGCCTCCGGCTGCATTTGCACTTGTAAATGCCGATGACAGGAACGGAATGGTCATGCTGCAGAATTGCAGTGCGCGTCACTTTACCTTTTCGGTCAGAGGGATGGCCGACTTCCGTTGCGGTATAATAGAGCAGAGCTTTCAGGGAATGGGCCTCAGGATAAACGGTGAAGAAGTCTGGACAAAGTTCATAGGCGATTTTAATGCTTCAAATCTTCTTGCAGTCTATTCTGCAGCTGTTCTCCTCGGGGCTGACAGCCGGGAAGTGCTGACCATCCTCAGTGAAATTACATCTGTTCCCGGAAGGCTTGAGGTGATACGTTCGCGCGGAGGAATAACGGGTATCGTTGATTATGCCCATACGCCTGATGCCCTTCTGAATGTTATCAGCACATTAAACAAGATACGTAAGGCAGATGTCAGCCTGATAACGGTTGTAGGAGCCGGGGGAGACCGCGACCGTACCAAAAGGCCAAAAATGGCGGCTATTTCTGCCGAAGGAAGCACAAGGTTAATACTCACCTCTGACAATCCGAGAACCGAAGATCCTGAAAAGATACTCGATGATATGGAAGAAGGTCTGACTGTTGACATGAGGAAAAGATCAGTCAGGATATGCGACCGGAGAGAAGCTATCAGAACTGCTGTCATGATTGCAGGTCCCGGGGATGTGATTCTTGTTGCCGGAAAGGGTCATGAGACTTACCAGGAGGTAAATGGCATAAAGCATCATTTTGATGACAGGGAAGAACTCAGAAAGGCACTTGCGGATAAATAATATTGAATAATGCTGTACTATCTGTTTGAATATCTTGACAAACTTAATGTCCCCGGGGCAGGAGTTTTCAGTTATATCTCCTTCCGGTCGGCAGCAGCGGTAATAACTTCACTTTTCATTTCCCTGATGATAGGGAAAAGGATAATACAATTATTGCAGAAGAAGCAGGCAGGAGAGGTCGTAAGGGATCTCGGGCTGGAAGGACAATACCGCAAACAGGGAACACCGTCGATGGGGGGAATAATAATACTTGCATCAATAATAATTCCGACCCTGCTCTTTGCCAGGCTTGACAATATTTATGTGATAATAATGCTTATCACTACATTATGGCTCGGCCTGATTGGTTTTATAGATGATTATATCAAAATATACAGGAAGAACAAGGAAGGTCTGGCAGGCAGGTTCAAGATACTGGGACAGATAGTTCTTGGTCTGGTAATAGGTATTACACTGTGTTTCAGCGATGATGTAATGATCACCGAAAGGATCAACCTTTCGGAGCTGACATCAGGTGAAAGAAGGGAACTGGCTGATTCTCCTGTTACCGTATCGCCCGAAAGAGAGGTAATAATGGAGAGAAAATCGACAAAAACCACAATACCTTTTGTTAAGAATAATGAATTCAATTATTCCTGGCTGGTGGCATTTATTAACAAGGATAAAAGGCAGACATGGACCTGGATAGTGTATATCCTGATAATTATTTTCGTTCTGACTGCTGTATCGAACGGCGCAAACATTACTGACGGACTTGATGGCCTGGCTACTGGAGTATCGGCAATAATCGGTACAGCCCTGGGTATTCTCGCATACGTATCCAGTAATATTATTTATGCCAATTATCTTAAAATAATGTTCATCCCCGGCTCTGAAGAGCTTGTGATCTTTGCCAGCGCATTTATAGGAGGGACTGTGGGATTCCTCTGGTACAACTCTTTCCCGGCACAGGTTTTCATGGGAGATACGGGTTCTCTGGCCCTGGGAGGAATTATCGCGGTATTTGCGATCGTCATACGGAAAGAGCTTCTTATCCCTGTATTGTGCGGGATCTTTCTTGCCGAAAATCTTTCGGTGGTACTTCAGGTGTCATGGTTTAAGAGAACAAAAAGAAAATACGGGGAGGGCAGGAGGATATTTCTTATGGCCCCCCTTCATCATCATTATCAGAAAAAAGGATATCCGGAACCGAAAATTGTCACACGGTTCTGGATAGTGGGATTAATACTGGCTGTTATCAGCATTGTAACGCTTAAGATCAGATAGTTGAATGAAGAAGAAGATAGTAATTCTCGGTGCGGGTGAAAGTGGTACGGGTTCGGCTGTACTGGCTGTAAAAAACGGATTTGATGTATTTGTATCTGATTATGGAGAGATAAAGGAGAAATACCGTGAGATCCTGGACAAATATAATATAAGATGGGAGCAGGGCAGGCATACCGAAAGCGAAATACTCTCAGCTGATGAGGTTATCAAGAGTCCGGGGATAAAGGAAAACGCCCAGATAATAATTAAGATACGGGACAAGGGTATACCTGTTATTTCAGAAATTGAATTTGCCGGAAGATATGCAAAAGGGACTAAGATATGTGTAACCGGGAGTAATGGTAAGACAACGGTTACCAACCTTATCTACCACATGCTTAAGAAAGCCGGCAGGAACGTTGCAATGACCGGAAATGTGGGTAACAGTTTTGCCATGTCGGTAGCCCTCGGAGGTCATGATTATTATGTAATAGAGTTAAGCAGCTTTCAGCTTGATGACATGTTCGGATTCAAAGCCGATATAGCTATTCTGATGAATATAACCCCCGACCATCTCGACAGGTATGGATATGATTTCCAAAATTATATCGATTCCAAGTTCAGAATAACACGGAATCAGGGGAAACAGGATTTTTTTATTTACTGGGCTGATGATCCGGTTATACAAAAAGAGCTGGCAAAAAAAGAATTTATGATGACCCTCCTTCCTTTTTCCGATACGGTGAAGGAGAATATGACAGCTTACATTGAAGAGGACGATTTAATTATTGATTACCAAAATAAAACCAAGCTTATGACCATTCACGAACTGGCGCTTAAAGGACGTCATAACACCTACAATTCAATGGCTGCGGCTATTGCTGGTAAAGTGCTTAATATCCGTAAGGATGTGATCAGAGAGAGCCTCGCTGATTTCCAGGGCGTGGAACACCGACTGGAGCCGGTAATAAAGGTGAGCGGTATAAATTTCATAAATGATTCAAAAGCAACCAATGTAAATTCAACATGGTATGCCCTTGAATGTATGGAGACTGACGTTGTATGGATCGCCGGAGGCGTTGACAAGGGAAACGATTATTCCGAGCTGTTCCAGGTTGTGAAGCAAAAGGTGAAGGCTGTGGTGTGCCTTGGTAAAGACAATAAAAAGATAATCGATTCTTTCCGGGATAAAGTCCCGACAATAGTTGAGACAATATCAATGGAAGAGGCCGTACGGTCAGCCTACTACCTTGCCCGGAAAGGCGATACAGTATTACTATCCCCTGCATGTGCCAGTTTTGATCTTTTCATGAATTATGAGGACAGGGGGCGTCAGTTCAAAGCAGCTGTAAGGAATCTTTAAATATCAAGGTCATGCAACAGGGATGGCTTACAAAAACGTTTAAAGGCGACAGGGCTATATGGGGACTTGTAGCCATTTTTATGGTCTATTCCCTCCTTGCCGTTTACAGCTCCTCGGTAAATGTGGCATTCAGGAACCATGGAGGTAACACGACATACTTCCTGAGAAGCCAGCTTATGATGCTTACGGCAGGACTTATAATCATTATTATCGTACATTATCTTCCTTACAGGATCTATTCCTCACTTGCAGGCATTGCCCTTATTGTTTCGGCCGGACTGCTGGTACTTACATTCTTCTTCGGGGTAAGGATCAATGATGCAACCCGCTGGCTTGAGATCCCTTTTATAGGATTCAGGATACAGACATCAGATATCGCCAAGGTAGCGCTTGTCATTTACCTCGCCAGAACACTTGCAAAATACCAGAACCAGCTTAAGGATTTCGTACTTGTAACAAAATTCTTCATGATCCCGGTTTTTGCAATATGTGCTCTTATAATGCCGGAAAACCTTTCAACTGCAATCATGGTATTCGGTATATGCATTCTGATATTGTTCATAGGTGGAGTACCCTTTAAATACCTGCTTGCATATATCGGATTATCAGTAGTTTTCATAGTGTTGTTCGCCCTTCTTTTATGGCTGATTAAGGAAGATAACAGGGTGATGACCTGGATTGAGAGGCTTATAAGTTTCTTTACGGGGAAAGGTGATACAGGCGATAATTACCAGATCAACCAGGCTAAGATAGCCATTTCAACAGGCGGTCTGTTCGGTAAAGCACCGGGTCACAGCATTCAGAGAAACATGCTTCCCCAGTCAAATTCAGATTTCATTTTTGCAATAATTATTGAGGAATATGGCTTGCTCCTGGGGGCCATCCCACTCGTACTCGCATATATGATACTCCTTTTCAGAGGTATCACCATTGTAAGAAAATGCGACACTGCCTTTCCTGCTTACCTGGTACTGGGGCTTGTTGTTATGATCGTTTCACAGGCAATGCTGAATATGATGGTTGCCACGGGAATTTTGCCTGTGACAGGACAGACACTTCCGCTTGTAAGCTGGGGAAGGACTTCCGTGATAATAATGTGTTTCTCGGTCGGTGTTATACTCAGCGTCAGCAGGGTGGTCAATGCACGGATGAAAAAGGAAGATCTCCCGGAGGAGGAACAGAAAGATGAAGGCGAAATAATTTATGGATCAGCAAAGGCATAAAAGGATTATCATCAGCGGCGGAGGTACCGGAGGACATATATTTCCGGCTATTTCGATCGCAAATGCTCTCAGGAAGAAAGATCCGGGGATCGATATCCTTTTTGTCGGAGCCGAGGGCCGGATGGAAATGGAAAAGGTGCCGGACGCAGGCTATAAGATCAGGGGACTTCCGGTAGCCGGTTTTTACCGCAGTTTCACCTTAAGGAATATTACAGTATTGTTCAGGCTTATCAGAAGCCTTTCGGCTGCAAGGAAGATCTTAAAGGAATTCCGGCCCGATGCCGCCGTCGGCGTCGGCGGTTATGCAAGCGGTCCGATACTCAGACAGGCAGGAAAGATGGGAATACCAACACTTATCCAGGAACAGAACAGCTATGCCGGAATAACAAACAGGTTGCTTGCAAAAAGAGCATCGGTTATATGTGTTGCTTATGAGGGAATGGAGAAATATTTCCCGGCTGAAAAAATAAAAATTACAGGTAATCCTGTTCGTCATACATATGACAATACAGATAACCTGAAGGATGAGGCCCTGGCTTATTTCGGCCTGAAGTCCGGAAAACCTGTAATACTTGTCCTGGGAGGTTCTCTCGGGGCAGGCACCATAAACAACAGCCTGAGCATGAATCTTGACAAGGTTACGGGTTCTGATATCCAATGGATTTGGCAGACCGGCAAACACTATTATGAGAGTGTCAGTAAGGCAATCTCAGGTTTATCCACCGACAACATTTCAGTTCACGGTTTCATCGACAGAATGGATTATGCCTTTGCAGCTGCGGATATTATTGTCTCCAGGGCCGGAGCAGGTACAATTTCTGAATTATGCCTTGCAGGGAAACCTGTGATTCTGGTCCCCTCACCGAATGTCGCTGAAGACCACCAGACGAGGAACGCCCGGGCACTTTCAGACAGGGAAGCCGCCATCCTCGTTGAGGACAGAAAGGCGCTGGAAATACTTGCAGATGTTGCAATCGGCCTTGTAACGGATAATTCCAGAAGAACAATGCTTTCAGAGAATATAAAAAAGATGGCTTTGCGCGATGCTGATATTAAAATAGCTGAAGAAGTCCTGAAACTTACTGAAAAATGATCGATCTGAGTAACATACAGGGGATTTATTTTGTCGGTATCGGTGGTATCGGAATGAGCGCTATTGCCTTATACTTCAGGAATTCAGGATATGCAGTTGCGGGTTACGACAGGTCCGAAAGCAGTGTCACCAGAAATCTTACTGCTGAAGGATGCGAAATAACATTTGATGATGACGAGACCGGGCTGCCTGTTCTTTTCAGGGATATTACCCGTAAAGATAATATCCTGGTCATTTATACACCTGCAATACCTCCGGATAGCAGGATCCTCAGGTTTTTCAGGAATAACGGATATACGATATTAAAAAGAGCTCAGGTACTGGGAGCAATATCTTCAGATACTGATACAATTGCAGTTGCGGGGACACACGGGAAAACTACAATTTCAACGATGACAGCCCATATACTGAAACAGTCTCATGTCGACTGTTCCGCCTTCCTGGGAGGAATTTCGGTGAATTATTCAACAAACCTGCTTCTTGGGAAGGGGCGGTTCACAGTAATGGAAGCCGATGAATTTGACAGGTCATTTCACCACCTGACACCGCTGATGGCAGTCATATCCGCAGTTGATGCCGATCATCTTGATATTTACGGCGATCATGAAACAATGATCGGGGCTTACAATATTTTCTGCAGCAAGATCCGGAAAGATGGCATCCTGATACTTAATAACAGAATAAAGGACAGGATAAGATGTCCTGAGAATGTAAAATGCTTTACTTACGGAAGTGACCCCGGATCGGATTACAGGAATTTCAAAATTGAACGCAGGGAAGAATCTTATTTTTTCAGTCTGGAAACTCCCAATGGTGTAGTTAAGGATCTCAGGTTCCCTTTCCCGGGGATAATAAACATAGATAATCTCACTGCTGCAATAGCGATTGCGCTCAATTGCGAAGTAACTGAGGAGGAAATTCGTAATTCAATTACCCTTTTCAGGGGTGTGAAACGCAGATTTGAAATCAGAGTCAATCTGCCCGGACTTACATATATCGATGATTATGCTCATCATCCCGAGGAAATAAGAGCGTGCGTCAGATCTGTACGCGAATATTTCTCAGGAAGAAAGGTAACCGGGATCTTTCAGCCTCATCTGTTCTCAAGAACACGTGATCATGCTGACGGATTTGCACAAATACTCGATGAACTTGACGAAGTGATCCTTCTTCCGATCTATCCTGCAAGGGAAAAGCCGATAAGCGGGATATCATCAGAGCTCATTCTCGGCAAGATGAAGCTGAAGAACAGGAAGCTTTTGAAGATGGAAGAGATCCTTCCATGGCTTGATCCGGGGAAAATAGATGTATTGGTAACAATAGGGGCCGGAGATATTGATAAGCTTGTCGGACCGATTGAAGAAAAACTGAAAGCGAAGGCAGGTAAATGAAAAAGTTAGTAAGAATACTTTTGATAATACCTTTATTATATATACTGATAATGCCGGTATGGCTTTCATCCTACTATGGATCGCGGCCATGCAGCGGAATTTCAATAAGTATCGACGATTCAACTGAATATCATTTTGTGACAAAAAGACAGCTTCTTAACCTTGTTCGCGGGACCGGATCAGGCTTGCTTGGCCGCCCTGTCAGCAGCCTTTCTCTGAACGAAATTGAAAACAGGGTAGCTAACCTGAGGGAATTAAAAGTGGCTGAAGTATATCTTACAATAGACGGTGTACTTAATGTTCTTGCTGATCAGAGAGATCCGGTGATGAGGGTGATACCCGACAGCGGCGGAGATTTTTTTATTGATGACGAAGGCGTCCTTATAAGAAGAAAAAACCTTTATACACCAAGACTTCACGTAGTTGGTGGAGATATTACAATCAGCCAGGCAATGCTGAACGGGGTGAGTATTCTGGACACCAGTATCAGAATCACAATCCTGAGGGATGTATACAATTTTGTAAAATATATTTCAGGCGATGATTTCTGGTCGGCACAGATAGACCAGATTTATGTTGACAGCCGCTCGGAGATCGACCTTATTCCAAGGGTAGGCAACCATCAGATACACCTCGGAACCTTTGAGAATTATGAAAACAAGCTGAGGAATCTTTCGGCTTTTTATGATAAAGTCCTTCCTGAAGTCGGCTGGAATAAGTATTCCGTATTAAACCTTGAATTCAGGGATCAGATCGTATGCAAAAGGCGATGAAAACTAAAACTAACAATATGAGCAGCAGAGAACAGTTCGTAGCAGCTATCGATATCGGAACAACAAAAATTGTTTCGATAGTCGGTAAGAAAAATGAGAATGGGAAGATTGAAATTCTCGGATTGAGCAAAGCCCTTTCAAAAGGCGTCAAGAGAGGTGTTGTGATAAATATTGAAGATACTGTCACGGCAATACAGACGACAGTCGACGATGTACAAAAACGGTCGGGGATAAAATTCTCTGAAGTATTTGTGGGGATTGCCGGTCAGCATATAAAAAGTATGAAGAGCCGTGGTTATATAATGCGTGACTCATACGAGGATGAAATAAAAAAAGACGAAGTGTTCAGGCTCATTGAGGACATGCACAAGATACACATAGATATAGGGGAGGAGATCATTCATGTAATTCCCCAGAATTTTATTGTGGATAATGAAACCGGTCTGAAGAGTCCTATAGGGATCTGCGGAAGAAGACTTGAAGCCAATTTCCATATTGTAATTGGTCATGTTGCAGCTGCAAAGAATATTGAAAAGTGCATAAGGAGAGCCAACCTTAGCGTCAAAGATCTTATTCTTGAGCCTCTGGCTTCTGCTGACGCTGTTCTGACCGAAGACGAAAAGGAAGCCGGTGTGGTTCTTGTGGATATTGGCGGCGGTACTACTGACCTTGCAGTTTATTATGATAATATAATCAGGCATACTGCCGTGATCCCGCTCGGGGGGAATGTTGTGACGAATGATATCAAGGAGGGATGTGCTATACTCCAGAGGCATGCTGAACAATTAAAGATCCAGTATGGTTCGGCACTCGGTGAAATAGCTCCTGAGGATAAAGTAGTGGCTATTCCCGGTATCAGCGGAAGAACGCCAAAGGAAATCTCTTTCAGGAACCTCGCATATATAATCCAGTCGAGGATGGAAGAGATAATCGATTTTATCAATTTCGAGATACAGAACTCGGGATATGGCGATAAGCTGGCTGCAGGGATTGTCATAACAGGAGGAGGAGCAATGCTGAAGCATCTTTCCCAGCTGATGAAATTCAAGACAGCCATGGATGTAAGGATCGGGTATCCGAATGAACATCTGACAGGCCCGGGCAGGAATGAGATCAATCAGCCTATGTATGCTACAAGTGTAGGGCTGATAATGAGGGGATTTGATTATCTGGAAACATATAAGAGACCATTTAATGCTGCTCCTGCGGATGATTTTGTTGAAAAGCCTGCTGAAGTGTATGAACATGCTGAGGTGACAGATGACGGCCAGGCTGATACGGTCAGGGAGCCGAAGACTTCCCTTACTGAAAAGATAAAGATAATTATGCAGAAGATGTTTGAAGTTGAGGATAACTCAATAAACTGAAATTTTTATTCCTGAAGTGTAAATAAATCAAGGCCGTGGGAAAAACTACTATTCTTAACGAAATGTCTGACGATCTGATGAATTTCGACCTTCCGGTTGAAAAGTCATCAATAATAAAGGTCGTTGGTGTAGGCGGTGGCGGAGTCAATGCAGTAAATCACATGTTTGAAAAAGGAATTAAGGATGTGAACTTCATTGTATGCAATACTGACCGTCAGTCGCTGGATATAAGTCCCGTGCCGGTTAAGATCCAGCTCGGTGCATCACTTACCGAAGGCATGGGTGCGGGAAGCCAGCCCGAAAAAGGAAGGAAAGCTGCCGAGGAAAACATCGGCGATGTGATGAAAGCTGTTTCAGGAAATACAAGAATGGTATTCCTGACGACCGGGATGGGTGGTGGTACAGGAACAGGAGCTATTCCCGTTATTGCAAAAGCATGTAAGGAAGCCGGATTGCTCACGATTGCAGTGGTAACGATCCCTTTCAAATCGGAAGGTAAGGTCAAAATAGGTTATGCAATAGACGGGATCGCCGAACTGAAGGATCATGTCGATTCACTGCTGGTGATCAACAATGAAAAGCTACGGGAAATGCACGGTAACCTTGGCGTTTCGTCAGCATTCTCAAAAGCCGATGACGTTCTTACTACGGCTGTAAAAGGTATTGCTGAGATAATTACGGTAACAGGCTATATAAACGTCGACTTTGCCGACGTTGAAACAGTAATGAAAAATTCGGGTGTCGCTGTCATGGGTATGGGAATTGCAGCAGGGGAGAACAGGGCTGTCTGCGCTATTGAGAATGCACTTGCATCTCCCTTGCTTAATTCCAATGACATAACCGGCGCAAAAAGTATCCTCATAAATATTTCGTCGGGTACAGGTGAACACGAGCTTACAATGGACGAACTGGGGGATATCACCGACTATATGTATGCAACAGCTTCGGATGATGCATTGATAATCAGGGGACTTTCGTCAGATCCGACCCTTGGCGAAAATCTAAGCATCATAGTCATTGCGACAGGCTTTGAGGCCGCCAGCCTTATACAGCCCGTCAAAGCCAGAAAGGCTAAAACAGTTGAGATGCTCAGCGGGACCGACTATGTTCCCCCTCCCCACCTTATCCCCGATAAAAATGAAGAAAGCTTCAATGTTCACCAGAAAAAACATACTTCAATAATTTCCGATGCAGGCGATGATTACCAGGGAGTTCTTGACTTCAACATTGAAAGTATAAACAAAAAACCCGGTCTTAACAGGGATACTGACAATGATGAGAACGGGCAGAAAGATCCGGAACTAAAGCTTAAAAGGGTAAAGCACATGCAGAAGATGATGGAGAAGGAGGGAATCTCCAGTAAGACAATGAATGAGAATATTGAAGCTTTTGAGGATGTCCCGGCATATATAAGAAGAAACAGACCTCTTCCGTCGCACGACAATAATTCCGACAATAAGCCTTCAACATTCACCCTTACTTCGGATGATAATGACGGCGTGTTCTTCAGGAATGATAATGCATACCTGAATGATAATATAGATTAAAAGTAAAGAGCAGTTACAGGAAAGTCCAATTATCTGCATATTTCCTATATTTGCGCAGATGAACAGATATTTCTTGATAGGACTGCTTCTTTCTGTTTTAACAGGATCCGGCTCTTTTGCCCAGACTCCGGGCGAAGCGCAGTCAAAACGGCCTGCCGGGCCCAGGATAATCAGGGAGTGGAATCTTAACCACGATTTTACCGAAGAGGTCATAATCCCTTTTGACACGGTTTTTTCGTTGTTTCACCGTTACAGACTGACCGACAGATACTCGCCACTAAATGCTACCCTGGGCAACTACGGGCTGCCCTTTTACCAGCTGAATTTCTTTGACAGGATCTCCGACCCTGACAGATTTCTTTATTCATACTATCAACCCTTAATTTATACACCGGAAAGAGCAGTATTCATGAACACCCAGGTACCCTTCACCGAGCTTGTCTGGACAAACGGCGGACCCAGGGAAACGTCCGAGCAGACATTCAGAGTCAGGCATTCCCAGAATGTAAACAGGTTCCTGAATTTCGGACTGATCTATGATATTGTATATAATCTCGGACAGTATAATTATCAGAGGGCAGAGGATAAGGCTTTTACATTGTTCTCATCATATACCGGCCCGGCATATAAATATTATTTTTCAGCAGGGATTAATGATATAACCTCCTGGGAGAACGGTGGCATTTTAAATAAAGAAGACCTGGGACAGTATGAAACAAGGGATGTACCGATAAACCTTGGCGGCCTGAATACTGCAAAAAGTGTTCTTAAAAATCGTAATATACTCTTTGTCCAGCGTTACACGGTGGGCAAAAGGACACAAACGGGTGATTCACTTAAAAAAGCAGAAGGATTCTCCGGCCTGCGGGGGACCTTTTCTCATATTTTAATTGCGGAGAACAATAAAAGGTCTTATAGTGATAATAGTCCGTTATCGGGATTTTATGATACAGTTTTCATAAGTAAAAAAGCCACTTTCGACTCTCTTGCCCAGCGCAGCTTCAAAAACAGCCTGAGGTTTGATTTTGCAACTGATGAGAAACGAAAAATCAGCCTTGGCGGTGGCGTCGGGATCAGGAACGAGCTTTTCCGCTACAGCCAGATTATACCTGCCCACGATACTACCTTTTCAGATACATTGGCATGGCGGAAAAGCAACAATGCAGTTATCGGGAAGCTTTTTAACACAATCGGCGATAAATTCAGATGGACAGCAGACGGAGAATTATACCTTACAGGATATAAGGCGGGAGATTTCAGTCTGAAGGGCGAAATAACCAAATCCTTCGTACTGAAAAAAGGAACAGCCAGCTGGATCATCCATGGGAGCATGATCAACCGTCAACCCTCTTTCTGGTATACCAGCTGGGGAAGCAACCATTTTGAATGGCTGAATGAACTGAATAAGGAATTCCGTATCGATATCGGAACGCGATTATCCTACCCGGCACTTAAAACCGATCTGAGGTTCGATTATGCGATAATTGACAATTATACAGATTTCAATACTGAAGCTCTTCCTTCCCAGCATGGTGGAGGATTATCCGTCGCATCAATAATGCTAAGCAAAGAAATGAAAGCATGGAAATTCCACCTGTCGGGAGATGTGCTTGGTCAGATATCAAGCAATTCGGAAATTCTTGATCTTCCTCTTATATCCCTGAGATCTGCCGGTTATTTCGAACACCTTTTCCGCTTCAAACAAACAAATGGCAAACTTAATACCCAGATAGGCTTTGATGTCCTTTATCATTCGTTATACTACGCTTATTCATATATGCCTTCAACAGGCAGATTCTTCAGACAGGATAAAGTAAGGACAGGCAATTATCCTTTTGTCAATGTTTTTCTCAATCTCAAGCTCAAAAGAACGAGGATCTTCGTAATGTTTGACCATGTCAATGCCGGCCTGCTTGGCTACGAATACTTCATGATGCCATCTTATCCCATGAATTACAGGATGTTACGCTATGGTCTAGCCTGGACGTTTTACAATTAAAAATTTTTGTATCTTTGCCGCGTTTTTGTCTGAATTGATTGTGAAACAAAAAAACAACTATTGGGAAAGAAAATAGTCCTTTTTACAGCCTTACTGGCGGTATTATTAATATCGTGTACCAACAGTAAGAATCACCAGGGAACAAATAACGGCAATAGTGTCTCCAATGATCTTGAACTTATACGGGAGAGGGGTAAACTTGTTGCAATAGCCGATTTTAATTCGACTAATTATTTTGTTTATAAAGGTGAACCGATGGGATTCCATTTCGAGCTGCTCAATGAATTTACCGAATATCTCGGGGTAGATCTTGAAATAGTAACGGAAAACCATCTCGATCGTGCTTTCGATCTGCTTAAGTCAGGGAAAGCTGACATAATAGCCATTGGTCTGACAGTAAATTCATCACGAAAGAAAGACATCCAGTTTACGGTTCCGATAATCCAGACACGGCAGGTGCTGGTACAGCGTAAACCCAGAAACTGGAGGTCACTGACTGCCGATGCTCTTGACAGGCAGCTGATACGAAATCAGCTTGATCTTGCACATAAGACAATTTTTGTCCAGGAGCAGTCTGCACATTCCGAACGGATCAGATCCTTGTCGGATGAAATAGGAGATACAATCAGTATTATTGAGGTGCCTTATGAATCGGAGGAACTGATAAGGTTTGTTGCAAACGGAGAGATCGAATATACAGTATGTGATGAGAATATTGCAATTGTTAATTCTACTTATTATCCTGATATCGACATCAGTACTCCCGTCAGTTTCCCACAGAACATTGCCTGGGGATTGAGGAAACAGGAATCGTCCCGTCTTCTCGATGAACTTAATCAATGGATATCATCATTTAAAGAGACGAAACGCTATCTGTCACTTTATTCAAAGTATTTCAAGAACAGCCGATCGAACCTGAGGGTTAAGAGTGACTATTATTCCCTCAGTACCGGGAAGATTTCAATGTGGGATGAAATGATAAAGAAAGCCAGCAGCGATATTGGCTGGGACTGGCGACTTCTTGCATCCCTTATGTACCAGGAATCGAGGTTCGATCCGGATGTTGAATCGTGGGCAGGTGCTTACGGTCTTATGCAGGTTATGCCGCTTACCGGGGAAAGATTCGGCATTGATATTAAGGCTTCTCCTTCAAATAATGTAAGGGCGGGAATTATGAACATAAAGTGGCTCACAGCGATGTTTGAAAGCAAAATCCCTGATGAAGGAGAAAGAATGAAATTCATATTAGCATCATATAATGCCGGTCCCGGACATGTTCTCGATGCAATGAAGCTTGCTGAAAAGAACGGTATGGATCCCACTAAATGGGAAGGAAATGTTGCCGTATGGCTTCTGAAAAAATCCAATCCTGTATATTATAATGATGAAGTAGTGAAAAACGGCTATTTCAGGGGAACCGAATCGGTCAATTATGTAAGCGAGGTACTTGATCGCTATGACCATTACAGGAATCTGATTACAGGTGAGAACGTCAACAGGCTGACAATGAATATGGGCCAGGTCGGCCGGGATAGAGATATCCTGACTGCTGACTGACTCCGGATTTTCAATCGTACCTTATAGCTTTCACGGGGCTGATCCTGCTTATAAGCTTCGACGGGACAAGCAGCATTATCAGTATTGCAGCCATCGATCCCGCATTAAGCAGAAGTATATGGCTTAACTGCAGATTTACAGGTACTGTTTTGATATAATAAGAAGACGGATCGAGGGTTATAAGTCCTGTCTTAAGCTGGATAAGCGTCAGCCCGATCCCGATAATATTTCCCCAGAACAATCCTTTGCTTATAAGGTAAGCGGCCTGGTAAAGAAATACTCTCCTTATTGTTATATCCTGTGACCCGAGAGCTTTCAGTACTCCGATCATGTTCGTTTTTTCCAGGATAAGTATCAGCAGGTTTGAAACCATATTGAATCCGGCTACTATAAGCATCAGAATGATTATAATTATGACATTTATATCCTGAAAATTAAGCCAGTCGAAGATCTGGGGATACTTTTCCCCGATACTGATGACCTGTACCTTATCCTCATCCTTAGCAAGCTGGTATCCTATTGCATTCTGAACACGCACCTTCATTTCATCCATCCTGTCGAAATCATCAATGAAAACCTCAAAACCGCTTATCTGGTCGTCTTCCCATCCATTCAGCCTTTTTATATGCCCTATATCACAGAAAACATATATTTTATCGAATTCCTCCAGGCTGGTCTCATAAATACCGCTGATCGTGAACTTCCGCATACGGGGAGGATCCTGTACGAAATGCATTGCAAATGAATCACCTGTACGCAGCCTGAGGAGATCCGAGATCTTTTTTGAAATGATCACCTTATCGGTCCGTGAGGTGTCGGTAACAGTGAATACTGTTCCGTCTGTCATATTACTGCTGAAATAGCTCCAGTCAAAATCACTTCCGACTCCCTTGAGGACAACACCCTGAATATCCTCGTCAGTTTTTATTATCCCGGCTTTGGTGGCAAATACCTGTATATGCTTTATCCCCGGTATGCTCCGGATAGCGGGAATGAACTCCTGTCCCTGGTGTATGGGAGCAGTTTCAAATGAAAGATTCGAGTCCATGTTGACGATCTGAATATTCGAACCGAACCCGATTATTTTTTCCCTTATCTGCTCCTTGAAGCCTGTCAGGATAGCTACAGCAACTATCATAACTGCCAGTCCGGTGGCAATGCCGATTATCGCGATAACATTTATCGGTTGAGAGAATGAGGTTGATTCCCTCCTGCCCTTGATAAGCCGCCGGGCTATAAAATAAGGTAAATTCATATCAGCATCAAAAATAGTAAATCTCTGTGGAACTCTACTGAATTCTCTGTGGAACTCTCCCGCTTAAAGCGGGACAAGTTTTGTAACAAAAAAGATTAAGAGCTTACACAAAAGGGACACAGAGGTTCACAAAGGTTCACAGAGAGAAAAATTTTGTAGCTTTAGTGATTAAATTAATTTCATATGAGAAGATTATTAACAATAATTGCAATAGTCTTGTTTGCTACGGGATGTCAGGGTGGTGATACAGAACCAATACCGGCAGCAGATCAGCCGGAAATGTATAAAGATCTGATAATTGGCAAATCAGTTGGTATTGTTGCAAACCAGACGTCGATGGTTGGTAATGAACATCTTGTTGAGTTCCTGACCGGGCAGGGGGTAAGCATTAAGGTAATATTCACACCGGAACATGGTTACCGCGAACTTGTGGCTGACGGGGAGCATATTGGCGACGGGACAGATGCTGCCACCGGAATACCTCTGAGAAGCCTTTACGGTATACGCCGCAAGCCGGCGCCTGAGGATCTCGCCGGACTTGATATTGTTATCTATGATATTCAGGATGTGGGGGCACGTTTTTATACATATATATCTACATTGCATTATGTGATGGAAGCATGTGCCGAAAATAATGTCAGATGCATAGTTTTCGACAGGCCGAATCCCAACGGTTTCTATTTCGACGGGAATATAGCAGATACAGCTTATCGTTCATTTGTCGGAATTCATCCTGTTCCTGTGATGCATGGCATGACGGTGGGTGAATATGCACAGATGATAAATGGTGAAGGCTGGCTTGCAGGAGGGATCCGGTGTGATCTGACGGTCATTAAATGTAAAAATTACACTCATCAGACCCTGTATGAACTTCCTGTCAGACCATCTCCCAACCTGCCGAACATGACAGCTGTTTATCTCTATCCTTCACTTTGTTTTTTCGAAGGGACAAATGTTTCTCTCGGAAGAGGCACTCCTTTTCCTTTCCAGGTCTATGGATCACCTCTGTTGCCTGATACAGGCTTCAGCTTCACTCCGGAAAGCCGGGCTGAATCTGTTAAACCCCCGCTCATGGGGATCAGGTGTTACGGTGTTGATTTACGGGGAGCTATTGAAGATAAACTGGTCCCTTCTTCCGGAATAAATCTCGGATGGGTGATTGATGCCTATAACAGATATCCCGAAAAGGATAAATTCTTCAATAATTATTTTGATGTTCTTGCAGCCGGACCCATACTCAGGGAGCAAATCATCAGCGGAATGAGCCCGGATGAGATCAGAGTTACCTGGAAGGAAGGACTTGAGAAGTTTGGCAGGATACGGGCAAAATATCTTTTGTACGAGTAAATGAATTCAGTGTGTAGCACCCGGATATACCTTCAGGGCTTCTGATAAGGTTTCGATAGCATTTTTAAGATCCTCAATCTTAAGGACATATGCAATTCTGGCCTCATTCCTGCCCAGTCCGGGTGTTGAATAAAATCCTGATGCCGGAGCGACCATTACAGTCTGGTTCTTATACTCGAACTTTTCAAGGATCCATTGTGCAAATCTGTCGGCATCGTCGACCGGCAGCCTTACAACTGTGTAAAAGGCACCTTTCGGTCTTGGACAATAGACACCGGGTATTTTGTTAAGGGCATCGACCATATAATTACGGCGGGCAGTATACTCCCTGCTGATCTCAGTAAAATATTCTGCAGGAGTATCGATCGATGCTTCAGCTGCAATCTGACCAAGACCCGGAGGAGAAAGCCGGGCCTGTGCAAATTTCAGAGCCGTCGAAATAACTTCCTTATTTCTGGAGACCAGGGCTCCTATCCTTATTCCACACTCGCTGTAACGCTTCGATACGGAATCAATAAGAATTACATGATCCTCAATTCCCCTCAGTTTCATCGGAGAAAAATGCTCCGTACCGTCATAACATAACTCCCGGTAAGCTTCATCGGAGAAAAGATAGATGTTGTGTTTTTTAACAATATCGCCAAGAAGGCTGATCTCCTCTTTTGAATACAGATACCCTGTCGGGTTGTTGGGACTGCATATCAGGATACCTTTCGTCCTGGCAGTGATCTTCTTCTCTATCTCAGAAATGGGTGGCAGTGCAAAATCGTTGCCGATATGTGAAGTCACCGTAACGATTTTCACTCCGGCTGATGTGGCAAAGCCACTATAGTTGGCATAAAAAGGTTCCGGTGTAATAATTTCATCACCGGGATCAGTGCATGAATTCAGTGCAAAAAGGATAGCTTCCGATCCCCCCGTGGTGATCAGGATATCTGAATGACTTACATTTATACCGATATTCCGGTAAAATTCTGCCAGTTTAAGCCTGTAGGATTCGTTGCCGGCAGAGTGGCTGTACTCCAAAACCTTATGCCTGATGTTTCTCACTGCATTCAATGCTGTTTCCGGCGTGGGTATATCGGGTTGACCTATATTCAGACGGTAGACTCTGATCCCCTTTCTTGCAGCTTCCTCGGCAAAGGGGACCAGTTTCCTTATCGGTGAAGCCGGCACTGACCGGCCTTTTAATGAAATTGATGGCATCAGTGGTTTATTATTGTTGTTAATCTGAAGGCAAAAATAGTAAGAATAAAATACAGAAAGTATGATTTTTAATATATTTCCCAAGTCCTGACAGATATTATGATCTACGTATTATAATACGTATTTTAATACGTATTATAATACGTAGATCGAATATGATCCGGTGCTGATTTGACTTTGATTTAATAATAATTTCTATTTTTGCAGATCAATTAGCCCATCTATCACACCCTTATATATGGAAATACCTTCAAGATACGATCCCGGTAAAACGGAAAGCAGGTGGTATGAACACTGGATGAAACTGGGGCTCTTCAGGAGTGTTCCTGATGAGAGAGAGCCTTATACGATTGTTATTCCTCCTCCTAATGTGACGGGTGTGCTTCATATGGGGCATATGCTGAACAACACGATTCAGGATGTACTTATCCGCAGAGCCAGGATGATGGGCAGGAATGCATGCTGGGTACCTGGAACGGATCATGCATCAATTGCTACCGAAGCCAAGGTTGTTGCCAAGCTCCGAAGTGAAAAGATTGAAAAGAAAGACATTACAAGGGAGCAATTCATCGGACATGCCTGGGAATGGACTCATAAGCACGGGGGCATTATCCTTGAGCAGCTTAAGAAGCTCGGAGCTTCATGCGACTGGGAAAGAACTCTGTTCACAATGGATGACAAGAGATATGAGTCGGTAATAAAGGTATTTGTCGATCTTTTCAACAAAGGACTTATTTACCGCGGAGTCAGGATGATAAACTGGGATCCACAGGCCCGGACTGCTGTATCTGATGAGGAGGTTTATTTTTCCGAAGAGCAGTCAAAACTGTATTACGTTAAATACAAGATCGCAGGGTGGAATGATTTTGTGACAATAGCAACAACCCGTCCCGAAACAATTCTGGGCGATACAGCTGTGTGTGCACATCCCGGCGATAAAAGGTATCAGCATCTGAAGGGTAAGAAAGTAATAGTCCCGATGGTGAACAGGGAGGTACCGTTCATATTTGATGAGTATGTCGATATGGAATTCGGGACAGGATGTCTGAAAATAACCCCTGCACATGATATCAATGATTATGAAATAGGGTTGAAATATAATCTCCCGTCAATAGATATTTTCAATGACGATGGTACTCTGGGCAGTAATGCCGGTTTGTTTGTGGGTACCGACAGGTTCGCAGCCAGGGATCTGGCCGAGAAGGAGCTGGCTAAAAGAGGTAACCTGGTTAAAGTTATCCCTTATACAAACAAGATCGGAAGGTCTGAGAGGACCCATGCCGTTATTGAGCCGAAGCTTTCAACACAATGGTTCCTTAAGATGGAAGATCTCTCAAAGCCTGCCCTAAAAGCGGTAATGGAAGGAGACATACATCTTCACCCGTCAAAGTTCAAAAACCTGTACCGCCACTGGATGGAAAATGTCCACGACTGGTGTATCAGCCGTCATCTCTGGTGGGGACACCGTATTCCTGCCTGGTATTATAATGGCGGTGAATATGTTGTGGCCATGAATGTTGAGGAAGCACTGAAGATTGCCAGGAAGAACAGCGGAAATGAACTGCTGAAAGAATCCGATCTGATACAGGATGATGATGTCCTTGATACATGGTTCTCGTCGTGGCTTTGGCCGATCACATCATTCGACGGTATAAATAACCCGGATAATCCTGATATAAAGTATTATTATCCGACAAATGATCTTATAACAGCTCCTGAAATACTATTTTTTTGGGTGGCGAGGATGATTATAGCCGGATATGAGTATCGTGGTGATAAACCTTTCAGTAACGTTTACCTGACTGGTCTTGTACGTGATCAGCAACGGCGGAAAATGTCGAAGTCCCTTGGAAATTCACCCGAACCGCTTGACCTGATAGAAAAGTACGGAGCCGACGGCGTCAGAGTAGGTATGCTCTTATGTTCACCGGCAGGGAATGACCTTCTTTATGATGATTCATTACCTGAGCAGGGGCGGAATTTTGCAAACAAAATATGGAATGCATTCAGGCTTGTAATAGGGTGGTCGGTTGATGATTCAATAGCTCAGCCCGATTCTTCAGCATCTGCCGTTAAATGGATGGAAGAAGCACTCCGACGGGGAATATCTGAAATTGATGGTGATTTCAGAAAATTCAGGATATCAGAAGGACTGATGGCTGCCTACAAGCTTTTCTGGGATGAATTCTCGGGCTGGTATCTTGAGATCATCAAACCCGAATATCAGAAGCCGGTTGACCGGAAAACATTTGAAGCCACAATTTCTTTCTTCGACAGGCTCCTGAGGATCATCCACCCCTTCATGCCCTTTATTACAGAGGAAATATGGCATCTTATTATGGAAAGAAAAGATGATGAAAGTATCATGATAGCCAGGATGCCTGAAGTAAAGAAATTCAACAGGGAATTACTGGCACGTTTTGAAACGGTTAAAGAGACCGTAACGGCAATCCGCTCAGTGAGGAAAGAGAAAGGTATACCTAACAGGGAAAAGATTGTTCTCTGCATCCGCTCGGGAAAGGAGGGGGTTGACAACGAATTCATACCGGTTATCATGAAACTCTGTAACCTTTCGGATGTGACTCTTGTGAACAATAAGAAAGAGGGTGCTGCATCATTTATTACGGGCACCACCGAATACTATATCCCGCTTGAAGGCGTGCAGGATAATGAAGTTGAGATTTCAAGGATCCGTGAGGATCTTAATTATTACAGGGAATTCCTTGCTTCAGTCATGAAGAAGCTCGATAATGTCCGGTTTGTTCAGAATGCTCCTGGACCGGTTCTTGAGCTTGAAAGGAAGAAGAAAGCTGATACTGAACTTAAAATACAATCTCTGGAGGAAAGGCTAAAGGAACTTGATGCTCAGGGTTCCAGTTTTCTTACAAAATAATTCTGTTCGACCAGGACAATTTCGTAGTCGCTGTTGAGGATAAGGTGCCATCCTTCTCCTTCAACGCGGTTTTTGTTAGCTGTAAATCCTTTGGCGGGGATGCGAAGGTATTTGAAAGTATTCGATACCAGACAACCACCTTTCTCGACAGTCAGCTTTCCCCAGTTATCCGAGACGCGGATTTGGTTGTAAAGCGTACCATGGGATCCCAGTGGTCTTATATCTTCAGGCTCAAAATCAAAGTAAGGGCTGATAAGTTCAAAGTACACGACAGGTTTATCTGTAAAAGTGCTTACAGTTCTGGTCAATCTTTCATTGATCTCCTGTTCGTGTCTGGCTTCTTCTTCCTTTATTGTTTCGTAGTCATAATTCAGCGCAAGGCTTCCGGCCACATCGCGGCATACTTCAGGGAGGGTGACTCCATAGAGGATCCTGACAATATCACTCATATCAGTATCCTCGGAACGGATGGTTTTAAAATCAAATCCTTTGTCATCCATCAATGTTGCGTAGAGAGTTCCGTGAATGGATCCGTATGTTCTTGCATAAGATGTTAATTTGTATACCCTGTCGAGGTTTTCAAAAAGCCGGGTCTTATATTCTCCCGGTGAATTTGTAGTTAGTTTCAGATAAGTGAATGTGGAAAGCCCTTCATAAGTCTCAAATCTTATCCGGTCCCTTGTGAATGTCTGGTAAAGCTCATCACTGGTTCCCCTGAATATCAGTGCGTCCCTGACGGCAACCTGCTGATCGGGGCCGTCCGAATCAATTGCTTTCCTGAGGGCTTTCCATTCCAGCTTGAGCCATACCCTGGCATTCCTTTCATCCATGTTACCTGTATTGTAACCCGATGAAGTAAACCCGGTCGAATCCTGGTATCTGTGAAAAAGGCAGTGTACAGCCCTGGTGACAATCCTGAATTCATCCTCCTCCACAGGAAGCGGGGCCATGCCAAAAAGCGTTCCCCCGAATTGCAGAGCAGTATTGTTGATAATATTCTCTCTCGGAAAGAGACCCGTATAGATACCCTCTTTTTCTTTTAGTATTCCTTCTTTATCAGGATAGTTGGCAACTATTTTCCGGGTTGTGCGATCGACAAACATCACCGGTCCATAAAGATTTTTGCCCCACAGTCTGCCGTTGTCACTATCACATACCGCTTCTATTTTCTTAAAATATTCGCGGGCTTTTACAGGTGTCAGATAAATATTTTCCTCATCAGCCCTGCACCCGGATATGACAATAAGCCCTGCAATAATCCATGAAAATTTCATTGACATATTTTAAGCGCCCCAAAAGTAAATAAAAAAAACTATTTTGGTATTTAGCTGAATGATTGTTTGAGAATAATTGTTTTTTGTAGAGATCATAAAGAGGATTTCAAAGCGCTTCAAGGCTCATATCCAAACTTCTTATATGGTGTGTGAGGGCTCCGACAGAAATGAAATCAACACCACATTCCGCATATGACCGTACAGTTTCCAGGGTTATACCTCCCGAAGATTCGGTTTCGTATCTTCCTGCGATCATTCTGACAGCGGCAGAGGTATCCGATACTTTAAAATTATCGAGCATTATCCTGTGAACTCCTCCGGTAGCTAAGATCCTCTTCACATCGTCAAGGCTTCTTGCCTCAATCTCAATTTTAAGATCCCTTCCGGTTTTTTTTAGATATTCAAGGGTTTTCTTAATGGCTTTCTCTATACCTCCGGCATAAATTATATGATTGTCCTTAAGCATTATCATATCGAATAAGCCCATCCTGTGGTTCATTCCTCCTCCGATCCTGACCGCCTCTTTTTCAAGGAATCTTAATCCGGGAGTAGTTTTCCGTGTATCAAGTATCCTGGCTTTTGTTCCGGCAACAAGGCTTACATAGCGGTTTGTACTTGTTGCAATGCTGCTCATTCTCTGCATTATATTAAGCACAAGACGTTCCGATTTAAGTATTGACTGTTGGCTGCCGGTTAAGCGGAAGGCAATATCGCCCCGGTGTATTTCTTCCCCGTCATTGATCCGGATCTCGCATTTAAGATCTTTGTCAATTACATTAAAGACCTCTGATGCAACCCTTACGCCGGCCAGAATACCATCATCCTTAATAAGCAGTTTTGCTTTTCCGTTTGTCCCGGGAGGGATACATGCGAGCGAAGAATGATCGCCGTCACCCAGATCTTCTTCAATGCTTTTGCGGATGAATTCCTTCAGTAAGTCAGTTACCATCTTCTGATTCTATCCTTATTGTATGGATCAGAAGCTCCTGATCAACCTTTTTTAAAAGAAAATATACCCTGAAATCTCCTTTTTCGGTTTTAAGGTTGCCTATTGCATAGCGTGCTTCATTTTTTGCTCCCTGATGCCTGATAACAAAATCTTTGGTCTGATAGGTGTTGAAGAAATCCTTCAGAATGGCTTCGGCAACGTTCTTTTTGTAAAAATCTTCCTTGTCGAGAAGGAGGAGTTCTACAGTTGAATTCATGTATTTAGCCATCTCAGCTGCATTTCCGGCTTTTATTGCTACTGAAATACCCTGCGGAATCCTTTGCTGATCCTGTCCCTGGATATTATAGCATAACAAAGCCAGTAGAAGTATTAAAGCAAGGTTTTTAAGATCCATTTGATTCTGTTTTGCTGACTTCCAAATTCATTTCTCCACAAATTTAACTATTTTCATGTAATATAACCGGTTCTGCTTTATCAATATAATTATAATTGTCTGAGGACGTTTTTAATTATATTTTTGCAGGTTAGCATCGCAGCTATCTTCATGCAAAAGTCGGGCCAATATTTATGAGAATAGTAATGTTACAAACCGGAAAGACCAGCGAGGGTTATATAAACGAAGGAATTGATCTTTATTCCGCCCGGATAAATAGAAGTACGGCTTTTGAGATCATTACTTTGCCGGATGTAAAAAATGCCCGTAATATGCCGGAGCAGGAGCTTAAGGAGAAAGAAGGGAAGAAGATCCTCGAATCATTAAAGGAAGGAGACTATACTGTTCTTCTCGATGAAAAGGGGAAAGAATTCCGGACTGTTGAATTTGCGTCATGGCTTGCGAACCGCTTCATACAACCAGGGAAAAGATTAGTGTTTATTGTCGGCGGGGCATGGGGATTTCCGGATGAATTATATCAGAAAGCCGATATGAAGCTCTCTCTGTCAAAAATGACATTTCCGCACCAGCTGGTACGGCTGATTTTTATTGAACAGCTTTACAGGGCATTATCCATAATAAAGGGATCACCCTATCACCATGAATAAAGGGCATATTAAGTTATGAAAGAAAAAAGGAGAAGGTTAATAATATTTATAATTGCTGTTGCCCTGGGATTGGCTGCCTTAGTGACCCAGTCGGTTTACCGGAGCGCTGTTGAAACAGGTTTCAGGACACGCAGGTTCACCAGGATCCTTCACGAGAAGGAAAGGATTATGGCTTCCTGTCTTAATGACCTGAAGCTCATTATGAGCAGGGGAGAACCTCACGGATCAGCTGGTGAAAATAAAATATTTACAACAGCATCCGAAAATGATATCACTATACTTCAGTATATCGACAGAAAGCTTATTCACTGGTCAGATAATAAGTTTGATGTACCCGTACTCCTGCAGGACGATTCTTTATTTGCCCGTCCGCTTATCTTCCTTCAGAACGGTTGGTTCATACCTCAGACAATTGTCTCGGGAAATGAAAGAATAATCGGATTACTCAGATTAAGAACAGATTATGGTTTTGAAAATGATATTGTCAGGAATGGTTTCGGAAAAGATTACGGGCTGTCTCCCGATGTTCAGTTCAGTACCAGGTTATCGGATGATGGTAATAATGTATATAACAGCAAAGGGGACTTCCTTTTTTCACTGGTTTTCCCTGTATCCGAAAGTAATAACCATTATATATTAATTCCGCTCATTTTATGGGCAGCCTTTTTCCTGGTTATAATCCTTCTTGTAACAGAAGGTGTAAAAATGCTGGCTGCATCAGGAAAAAATTCTGCCGGCATTTTAACAGGATTCCTGATCTTTTCTTTGATATATATGTTTATTCTTCTGGTCAGGCAGCCTTCTGTCATATCCGGCACTGAACTCTTTTCGCCTTATGTTTTCTCACTGAACAGTTTCATCCCTTCCCTGGGGCATTTTATGATACTAAGCATTCTTGCCGGTGTTTTTGCATATATATTTTATGTGTATTTCCCGTTAAGTGATACAAATTCCGGAGAAGAATTTACCTCATCAATAATCTTTACTTCATTGTTCATTGCAGGGGCGTTCATTATCTGTATGTTCCATATAATCTTCGGGAAGCTTGTTTCCAATTCCAACATAAATTTTGAAACCTACAAGGTGCTGGATCTGAGCTTATACAGTGCCGCAGGTTATACTTCCGTAATCTTTTTCCTGCTTCTGCCTGCATTGTTTGTAGCTAAAGCATTCCGGATCGCCGGCCGGGTAACTATTCGAAGGATCATAATCCCGGTAATTGTATCGCTCGGACTTATTGCTGCTATACTTTACCGTGAACCACTCACAATGGCGGCTCTGATATTCCTCTGGGCAGGCATGATCTTCATTGGATGGTTCTCAGTTGCCAGGAAACCGGGGAAACTGAGCCTTTCGGTTCTGGCGTCCCTGATACTGGGTATATATGCATTGGTCATGATTACAGTATATTCTGAAAAAAAGACTAATGAGAACCTTAAAATACAGGCTTTGTCGTTTTCAACCGAGAATGATCCTGAAGCAGAACATCTTCTTCTTGATATGTGGCCCGTTCTCAGATCAGATACCCTTCTGGCATCAATGATGGATGTTGAACTGTTCGAACGCTCCGACTTCAATGAGATATCAGCATATCTCAATACAACATACTTCACCGGTTACTGGGGTAACTTCAATATAAATTTCTATCTGTGCCGGCAGGGGCAGTTACTTAAAGTAGGACCTGGAGACGATGATTTCAGGGACTGCTATACTTTCTTTGGAGAGAGAATTGATAAGTACGGTCAGCTGCTTACAGGAACCGATTTCTATTTTATTGACAACCAGGGAGCAAGACCTTATTATATAGGCAGGCTCTTTTTTAATACCTCCCATAATAACACTAACGGACTTTTTATAGAACTGTATGGTGATATTAACGTATTTCAGCCGGGTTATTCGGAATTATTGCTCGATAAAAGATTCCACGGATATGCCGATATGAAATATTATTCTTTCGCAAAATATATTAACGGGTCCGTTGTTCTCAATTACGGTGAATTCCCATATAACAAGGCTGATGACGAGTATGTTGATGAAAATACAGATTACAGGATATTTGTTGATGAAAAATTCAGGCATATACTTTACAGGAACGGCAATGCAACAGTAATAATCAGCCGTCCGGTATTGAATGCAGGCAATCTTATAATATCCTTCGCTTATCTTTTTGCCTTTACATTCCTGTTCATAAACCTTCTTCTTATATTATTTTTTCAACCTTCACTTAAAGGGATACTTGACCTTAATTTCAGGCAGAAGCTGCAGCTGTCGTTTGCTGCTATCCTCCTTTTTTCGTTCATTCTTGTTGGAAGTGTGGTTTCTTCACTGACAGTCAGGGAATTTCAATCTAACCATTATCAGAATATAAAGGAAAAGCTGAGTTCGATCTATATAGAATTGGAAAGTGAAATTTCGAACGAAAGACATCTCACCCCGAACTGGAGGAACAGCAATTATGCATCTCTGAATGAGCTTCTGATTAATCTGTCAAATATATTCAATACCGATATTAATTTGTATGATATCAACGGATTTCTGATGGCTACCTCACGCCCTGAATTGTTCTTCCGCGATCTGGCAAGCCACAGGATGGATATGATGGCTTTCATGAATGTTGCCGATCTTACAAAAAGCCAGTATATCCAGACAGAAAGTGTGGGGAACATGAAATATATCTCAGCCTATGTGCCTTTTTACAATACAGAGCGACATGTCCTTGCATATCTGAACCTTCCGTATTTCAGAATGCAGAGCCTTCTGACCAGGGAGATATCAAATCTGATCGTGGCAATAATAAACTTCACGCTGCTGATAATTGTTATAACCATGGCATTCGGGGTTTTCATCAGCGGAAGGTTAACCTCTCCTTTGTCTATGCTTAGTGAGGGCATGGCATCAGTAAAACTCGGGAAGAAGAGCGAACATCTGACATATAAGAGCAGTGATGAGATCGGGGAGTTGGTGAATCAATATAATATAATGGTAGATGAACTGGAGGAAAGTGCACAGAAGCTTGCCAATTCTGAAAGGGAATATGCATGGAGGGAGATGGCCAAGCAGATTGCCCATGAGATCAAAAATCCGCTTACTCCAATGAAGCTGAATGTTCAGCAGTTGCTCAAATCGTGGAAAGATAATATATCCGGTTTCGGCGAAAAGATCGAAAGTTTTGCTAAAAATCAGATAGAATATATTGACAATCTCTCTAATATAGCTTCCGCGTTCTCATCATTTGCTAAAATGCCGGGAACAAATCCACTCGAAGTCGATCTTCTTGAGCAGATAAAGACCACACTTGAACTTTTCAGGAATGCGGATAATATAACCTTTGAGGTCAGCTGGCCGGCTGAAAGGAATGTTTTTATTTATGCTGACAAGGAACACCTGAACGGGATCTTTTCCAATCTGCTTAAAAACAGCATTCAGGCTATTCCTCCCGAAAGAAAGGGACTGATCCGGGTTGGCCTGAGGGTAGACAGGGACCATGTTACTGTGTCGGTTTCAGATAACGGGACAGGTATCCCGGAAGCCCTTAAAAAGAGAATGTTCACTCCTAATTTTACTACAAAATCCTCCGGAACCGGGCTTGGCTTATCTATTGTCAGAAAATATGTGGAAGGCGCCGGTGGCAGGGTATGGTTCGAATCCGAGCCTGACAGGGGTACTTCCTTCTTTGTGGAATTCCCTTTGATATATACTGTTGAAAACCCGGGAGAACCTTTTTCAGACCAACCTTGAATAATCGGATTATTTGATTATATTAGCGGTTGATAAAAGGACTTGATGACGGGAAAGTTGTCAAAGGATATTAAATATCTAATAATTAGTATTTTACTTATTTCTGCATTTGCCGGGTCTTTATTTTCGCAAACGAAAATCGGCGGTATAATAAATAAGTATGGCAGGGTAACCTCATTGGGTACTGATTTTGTAATAGTATCCGATGAGGCTCAGTTTGATCAGTTCAGTCAGGGTGATACTGTACTGCTGATGCAGATGAAAGGAGCAAGGATCTATGGTTACGAAGATCTGACTTACGGAACAGCTTATACATCTTATGGCCGGCCAGGCAGACATGAATTTCTTACAATTCTTTCGGTTGACGATGCCCTGAATAAAATTGTATTCAGGAATGAAATTGATAACTCTGATTTTGATATTGAGAGCGGACTTCAGATAATAAGAGTTCCGTCATATAACTCAGCTGTTGTGAATTCTGTGCTTACGTGTCAGCCTTGGGACAGTGTAACAAAGACCGGTGGTGTGCTGGTACTGATAACTGGAAGAACCCTTTCGCTGAATGCAAATATAGATGTATCGGGCAGGGGTTTTAAAGGAGGTGCTGTGACTCTGGGGAAAGGCATCTGCATAAGTACCAATGCTGCCAAGCTTGATAAATTTACTTATTCAGCCTTATCTGACAGTTCAGGATTCAAGGGAGAAGGGCTTACGGTAAGAGTTAGTAAGGGATTACCTCCCTATCTTTCGGTTTACCCCTTGTTTGCCAAAGGAAAAGGCGCCAACTTCACGGGTGGTGGAGGTGGTAACGGAAGATTCTCAGGAGGAGGTGGCGGATCAAATTATGGAGCCGGAGGACTTGGCGGGTGGGAATCATCAGCATGTTTGCCACCCAATACCGGCGGGGAAGGTGGCAAGGATGTAGTAAGCACCGGACTTAATGGCGGTTTGTTTCCTGGCGGCGGTGGCGGATCATCGACTTATCTCGCAGGTGGAACCCCGTCACCCGGAGGCAATGGCGGAGGAATAGTGATACTTCTCTGCGACACTCTCAAAGGTAATAATTACAGCATCCTTGCTGATGGAATGCATCCGGGTACAGCGACAGGTGAAGCCGGTTCCGGAGGAGGAGGAGGGGGAGGAAGTATAGCATTGTACCTTCAGAATTATTCTCCTGTTCCTGCAGAATCAGCACTTACAATTGCAGCCAGGGGCGGACAGGGAGGTAACAATCTTCAGAATTCGGGCAATGGTGGAGGTGGCGGAGGAGGACTGGTAGTCACAAACAGTATCATACCACCTGCAAATGTGATCAGATCAGTCACCGGCGGTGCAATCGGAACAAGGCAGATAGGTACAGGTAGTGCCACAACCGGAATGAACGGTGTTTCCCAGACTGACTTTGTACCATTGCTTAACGGATTCCTGTTTAATTCTATCAGATCGTCAGTAACAGGAACCCAGATCGATTCAATCTGTTCAAATGACATTCCCAAACCTGTAACAGGAACATCCCCTGTGGGAGGATCCGGTTCATATCAGTACATCTGGCAGAAGAGTTATAATCTTTCAAGTCTTCCGGTTGTTATAGGCACTGCAGTTACAAAGGATTATACACCCTCGGCAATGGAAACCGATACATTCTGGGTAAGAAGAATAATCAAGGACCTGGGCACCAGCCTGACAGATACAAGCAAGTGGGTAAAGATAATTGTACAACCGGCGATCACAGGCAATCTTGTAGGAAAGGATACTACAATATGCTACAATCAGAATCCTTTTCTTCTTGAACCACTGAATTCAGGACCATCAAACGGTAACGGAATTTATCAGTACCAGTGGAAACAGAATTATGACAATACCAGCTGGACAACTTCTCCCAATGCAACGGGATCAGTATCAGTTCAGGATTCGTTTGATCCTCCTGCACTGGCTGCAACAACATATTTCAGGCGTGTAGTAACATCAGGCCGTTGTGTTGATACCGGACCGACGGTGACAGTAACAGTTTTACCGTCTATTACAGGGAATATAACTGCCCGGCCCGATTCAGTTATATGTGAGGGAATGCTTTTCAATACTCTGGGAGCAACGTCTGCAGCAGGCGGAACGGGAGCTTATCTGTACCAGTGGCAGGACAGTACTGAAACCACAGGTACCTGGCAGCCGGCTTCGGGAGTAAACAATACTGCGACACATTTACCTGATACTTCGAAGTTCTCACTTGATGAGAAGAGATATTTCAGAAGGGTCATTTTCTCAGGACCATACAATGTCTGTAAAAACACATCCTCTCCTATACAGCTTACGAGGTATTTTAAGATAGAGAACAATAACATATCATCAGATAATACTATTTGTGCGGGAACTGTTCCGGCAGTCATTACCGGCAGCGAACCCTTAAAAGGATCGGGAGTTTACACTTATATTTGGCAGGATAGTTCCCAGACTGCAACATGGACTACCCGATCATCCTCATTATCTCCTTATGCTCCTCCTGCACTCTCTGATTCGGTATGGTACAGACGTATTGTGAATTCTTCAAAGTGCAGCGATACAAGCAAGCTGGTTGTAATTAATGTTCACGCTCCGGTAAGTAATAATACAATCGGTCTTATATCCGGACCTGCACCCGATACGACCCTTTGCAGCGGGTCGGTCCCGAATAAGATAATTGAGACTGTTAAACCTGTGGGGGGGACTAATATTCCCGGAGATTATGCTTATCAATGGTTCTCCTCGGCTGACAATGTAAATTACACGCCGGTAACTGTTACCGGTACGCTGGCTGACTACCAGCCGGCTGCTGCTGTCGCCTCTCTGTATTACCGGAGGCGGGTTACTTCCGGTTTGTGTTCATCAGAAAGCAATTCAATCAGAATTAATGTTTTACCATCTATTTCAAATAATGTTATCACCCCTGATAAACCGGCTGTTTGCTATAATTCTGTTCCCGGGCAGATTACCGGGACCCCTCTTTCCGGAGGTACCGGGTCTTCTCAGATCTGGTTATGGCAGGACAGTATTTCAGGTGCAACCTGGGCAGATATCTCCGGTAGCAACGTGCAGAATTACACTCCTTCAGCAGGACTGACAAAGAAGACATGGTACAGGAGAATCATCAAATCGGGACCTAATGACTGCTGTATTGACACATCAGAAATTAAGATAATAGATATCAATCCGTTGCCGACAGGCACCATAGTATCGGTTGCTGACACAACAATGTGCAGCGGTTCTTCATTAAGTATGAAGGTACATCTGACAGGCGCTCCCGGCTGGATTGTGACATTTAACGAAAATACGGTCAAGGTCCCCGTCACTGGTGTTACTTCGGCTGACCCCATTTTAAAACTGACACCTTCCGCAACAGGTCCTTCAACTGTAATCAATTATTCTCTTGCATCAGTCGAGGACCGGAACGGCTGTTCCGCAACATCCCTTACAGGTACACGTAAAGCTACCGTCTACAGGGTACCTGATGCAAATGCCGGTCCCGATGCGGAAGTATGCGGCCCTCAGGTCACACTGGCTGCAATTCCAAGTGATGGTACGGGTCTGTGGTCATTTCCACCTCAGGTTCTGGAATCTGTACCTGCAGCTTACAATACAAAAGTTAAAATTGATTCATCATTTAATTCAGCCGCTGTTACATATAAGTTTTACTGGGAGGAGAAAAACTGGTTGTGCTCCGATAAAGACTCGGTCACAATTACTTTCTTTAACCGGGTCGAAGCAATTGATGCAGGTCGCGACACTTCAATCATGTCATTCGATTATATAACGGGATTAAAAGGTTCATTACCACTCCAGCATGAAACGGGAGAGTGGAGCATGGTATCAGGAGCCGGGGACTTCGATAATAAGAATTCAAATGAAACATTTGTCAGGAACATCGGCCTCGGATTGAATACTTATAAGTGGACAATAACGAACGGGAAATGCATTCTGGATGACATTGTGAATATAAATGTATTATCACTTGTGATCCCCGGAGGGATTTCTCCAAATAGCGATAATATTAATGATTCACTGATCATTAACGGACTTGACCTGACCAACCAGGTCGTTGAACTTAAAATTGTTAACGGTACAGGCACTCAGGTCTTTTCAACTTCAAACGGTAACGGAAACAGCTGGAAGAACTGGGATGGCAGGAATTCTTCGGGTGTTGAACTGCCTGAAGGAACATATTATTATCTTCTGAAAGTCACTTCATCAAAGACCGGACTTGTTGTCCCGAAGAGCGGATTTATAATTCTGAGAAGAAAATGAACAATGTAATCTGGTTAAACCGGCAGGATTAAGATGAGCAGAGTAAGAACCATATTGCTGATCTTCATTTGTTTGTTACCGAAATTCTCCTCCGGGCAATCTGATCCTGATTCAGCAAGGATAAGTATCGGATATCCTGTCTATAGCCAGTATCTTCATAACGGACTTATGATCAATCCGGCTTATGCCGGTTCACGCGATGCTCTCAGTACTGTTTTATCATACAGGATGCAATGGATGGGAATTCCTGATGCTCCCAGAACCGAGTCATTCTCACTGCATTCACCAATGAAGAACGATAAGGTGGCCCTGGGTCTTAAGGCCGGGTTCATGCAGTACGGCGTGACAAGGTCACAAAGCATATATGCAGTTTATGCCTATCATATAAGAATGGCAAGGGGAAAGATATCACTCGGACTACAGGCGGGGGCAGATCTGTCAAATTCAGATTACACAGGTATCCCCGGAATAACACGGCCTGATCCGGTTTTCCCCGATAATGACAAATCATATGTATTTCCCAATGCAGGAGCGGGTGTATATTATTTCAGCGATAAGCTATTTGCCGGATTTTCAGTACCATCCTTTCTCTTTTACAGGAATACCGGAAACGGGAATGTCCAGGCATATCATTCCTTCAGCGAATATAATTTTATAATATCGGCCGGAGCCCTTATAAATTTTTCATCTGAATTTAAATTCAAACCATCAGTACTGATTGATTATTCAATGAATAAAGTAAATCATATTAACCAGTTTGATATAAACGCAAATTTTATTTTTGCCGACCTGATATGGGCAGGGGCATCATGGAGGACCTCTGAACAGGTTGCAGTGGGGCATATACAGGTGCAGATCAATCAGCAGCTTATGCTTGGAGTTTCTTACGACTATCCTGTCGGAAGGATGAATTCCTACTCTAAAGGATCCAGCGAGTTTATTTTACGGTATGAATTCGGGTCGAAAGTAAGTGCTGCCAACCCGAAGTATTTCTAGGTATGTTAAGGAGAATATTACATATTGCATGCGTTGTAGTTCTGATCACAGGTTTCGATACAAGCCAGGCACAGCAGCCACCAGTTTTCAGCGTCACAAAAATGTCGTTCAGCGATCCTGTTTTCAGCGAAATATCTCCGGTGATTATAAAGGATGGCATCGTATTCTGCTCCGACAGAAGGTTCAGTTCACTGAGGGACAGAAAATCTTTTGAAGGGAACCGTATATATAATATTTATATGGCTCAGAGAAAAGATACATCAGAATACGCCAGACCCGTTATGCTCAGGAGTGAAAGAAGTGAACTTTTTAATAATGGCCCTCTGAGTTTTGCAGGTGACGGTAAAACGGTGTTCTTTACAAGTGAGGTTGAAACAGGAGCTGTCACAAAAAAACGGAAATTTAAGAACCATAGTGGAATATTTACTGCTGAACTGTCGGGCAATGAACTGGTTTCCCTTGTCCCTTTCCCCTACAACAGTAATGACTATAATATTGCTCAGCCATCCGTAAGTGCAGATGGAAAGTATCTTTATTTTGCTTCCGACATGCCCGGCGGACAGGGAGGATCAGATATTTACTTCTGTGAAAAGGTCGGCGGGCAGTGGAGTAAACCAGTAAATCCGGGTACTGCTGTTAACAGTCCGGCCACCGAGAATTTTCCTTTTATTCATCCCTCGGGGAGGCTTTACTTCTCTTCCGACCGGGCAGGAGGAACCGGCAAACTGGATGTTTATTATACATCATTCATACAGGGGAAATGGGATGATCCTGTCAAACTTCCGGAACCGATAAACTCACCATCTGATGATTTTGCATTTGTGGCAGATGATGACCTCCGGGAAGGATTCTTTTCTTCGAACCGCAGAACAAATGATGATATTTACCGCTTTGCTTCAACGATCATCCGGAAGAGCGTCTGTGATACACTTGTTGAAAATAATTACTGTTATGAACTGATAGAGGAGAATGCAGTAAAGTTCGATACTATGCCTTTCCGTTATGAATGGAAATATGGCGACGGGAATAAGGGAATTGGTCCCTCGGTTATTTATTGTTATCCCGGACCAGGAAATTACCTTATTCAGCTTGACGTTGTTAACCTGATAACCGGAGAAGTAATGTACAACGAAAAGACATATAATCTCGAGATTACCGATGTCGAACAACCCTATATTACTGTTGATGACAGAGTTATTGCAGGCAGCGGGATAAGGTTCAGTGCAGAAAAAACCAACCTGCCCGGATGGAAGATTGCAAGGTATTACTGGAATTTCGGGGATGAGACTGTGGCTACCGGAAAAGAAGTAAGTAAAACATTCATGAAACCCGGTACGTATAACGTGCAGCTTATTATAACGTCAGAACCCGAACCGGGGGGTATAATAAAGGAAGCATGCGTCTGCAGGAATATCGAGATCTTACCAGCACCATGATGAAGAAAAGTATTATTAATGAAGGTCGGTTATGTTGAACAGGATAAAATACATATTATTTTTTTCAGGATTATTATTAGGAGCCGGTGAAGGTATAGATCTCTCGGGGCAGGCTGTGCCGGGCAGGGAGGAAAATATCCCTTTCCTTGTCACCTTCGGCAGACTGGGTGAGACCTCCTGGGGGGATGATGATTTTTACCAGGTATTCTTCTTTACAGTACCAAAGGAATATACCGGCCAGTTTTTCATAAGAATATTTGATCCTGATGTAGGAGGGGAGCATGATGAAATACAGGGCGAATTCAATTCAAGGACTTCCTTTGGGGTTTATGGTGGGAAGGGAGTAGATCCGGATAAGAACAATGAATCGAGGGGATTAAATAACGTGAAGAACTACAAGGGTGGTACAATGCTTGCATCAAGGGTTTTTGGAAGTGAACCAAGATTTGACAACAAGTATTTTACATTCGGTCCCTTCAATCCGACAGCCGGCGATTTCAGTCCGAAGTGGAATGCCTATATCTTCAAGGTTGTTGTTGAGGGCGTCAGCGGCGATGACGGAAATCTTTACAGGTTCTTTATGAGCCGCGATCCGGAAAACAATATTCCGGTTGAAGGAGGTAACGCATTCACTTATGAATATACTTTCCGTATGTGGAACGACTTCAAAAGTGTTGCTCATATATATCCTTATGTCGATACTGGTGTTGTATATATCCGGCAGAGAAATTTTGACTGGGACCGCGACGGGCATATTCTCGTTGTATCAAGGTATAAGCAGGGTATAGGGGTATCGATATCAGCCGAAAATAACTGGATGGAGGACAGGATACCCATTGAACCGGCTGAAATAGGATCATCTCTCGATTTTCAGTTCCATAAAGCCCAGGGCGAGCTTGTAAAAAATAATAATGTAGTTGTGACTCTCGAAAGTCAGAGAGGAGATGCACTCCCGTTCTTCAGCTCTCCAATCGGAGGTGTGCCGGTTTATAATCCAAAAATAACAATCAAAAAAACCACAAAGCCTAAATAATAAACGAAGGCTGATATGATATTCAAAACATACCTGAAAGCGCTAAATGACACAATTCTGTGCCTGTTCATTTTATCACTTCCTGTTAAAAGTCAGACTTATCAGTTCCGGAATTACGGTAAAGAAAGTAAAATCCCTGACGGATTTATTTATACTGTTAACCAGGATAATAAGGGCTATTTATGGGTGGGTACAAGGAAAGGGATATCGAAATTCGACGGATTTGACTTTCATAATGTGGAATTTCCGGATTCTGCAGGCGGAAGATATCCTACTGCATGTCTGAAGGACAGGACAGGGAAATTATGGTTTGGCTGCAGTGACGGAACACTTTTCTTTACCGAAGAAAATGAACTAAAGCCACTGGAAATCAACAATAATAAAAGCATAAGCTCTGTTGTGGAGGCTCCCGACGGAGCGATATGGATAGTGCCCCAGGCAGATGCCGTGTTCAGGATAAATCCGTCCGGGAATAACGATCCCCGGAGCTTCAGCGTTGATCAGGATAAAATGTTGTTTTCCGCATCCTTTACAGGTTCTGGTGATATCCTTTTAGGAACCCAGGAGAACATACAAATAATGAGGATACAGGATGATTCACTTATTGTACATGATACAATACAGGGTTTCAATTATTCGAATGTTACAGCGATACAAAAGCTTCAGAACAGTGATTATTTCCTTGCGGGGACAAACGGAAGCGGACTTTTCCTGCTTAATCTTTCCGGAAACAGCAAGGAGCTGAAACGGCTTTCCGGTTCTGAAGAACTTGCATATCTTGATGTTCAGTCGATATTTCAGGACAGCGATAATTACAGCTGGGTCTCAACGAACGGATCGGGTATCCTTCGTCTGAAAACTTCCCCCTCCGGAACTGAAGTCATTAACTGGGGATTTATTGATTCAAAAACCGGTCTGCCGGCAAATAATATCCGTACTGTCTTCAGGGATGTTGAAGGTAACTACTGGATAGGTTATTTTGGAGAAGGACTATCGATGCTGCCATCAATGGCTCTTGCCTTTTATTCTCCGGGGAATATACCTGAAGCGAACAACATTATATATGTTAATAAGCTGAATAAGGACTATATTCTCGGGACCCCTACAGGATATTATATTTTTGACATTGAGAACAACAGTACCCGATCATTTACTGATCTGAGAAGGAGTACGGGAAATAATGAGATCACTGCATATTATGCAGATAAAAACGGAAGTTTGTGGATCGGGACTGGTGGCGGAGGATTGTTTTTGAAAGGATTTTCAGGACCTGTGAGGCAGTTTTACAGGACAGACAATTCAAGCGAGGATTATATACTGAATATTCATGTCAGCAATGAATTTATCTGGCTGGGAACACTTAACGGTGTTATAATTCTTGACAGTAAGACAGGGACTCTGAGGGGAAGGTATAATACAAATAACGGTCTGCCTCATAACAGAATTGATCAGATTTGTTTGTTGTCGGATGGTACCGCTTCTGTTGCAACCCAGACGGATCGTATTTACATAATTGATCCATTAAAGGGGGTCAGCTCAGGGAATGCAATAATGAGGGGGCCTACAATGAATGTAATTTCTTCCTGCTGCCAGAGCCGCGACGGCAACATCTGGGTGGCAACAACCGGTAATGGCATATTCGAATTCAGCGGTGATTCTCTTACCTCATATACAAGGGCTGATATGCTGATGACTGATTACTGCTACAGTATTCTGGCAGATTCTCTCGACAGGATATGGATTGGCCACGACAGGGGAATATCGCGGTATGACAGGTCAACAGGTGTCATGAAGACATATGGAACCGATTTTGCAAAGGGAGGTATCTGTAATCCTGCTGCAATTTTTGAAGCACCAGGAGGCAGGATACTAATCGGAACGTCACAGGGACTGATAGTATATGATACCGGCAAGGAACAGAAAACCCATCAGCCTCCGGTCAGCAATATTAATTCTGTCTCCATAAATGATGTGGTTTATCCCTTCAGGAACTCATTTACTTTGCCATACAATAAGAAATACAAAATTGTAATTAATTATGTCGGTATCAGTCTGAGGGATCCGGAAAGAGTTTATTATCAGACGATGCTGGAGAACTGGGATGATGACTGGACTGACTGGAATACTGACAGGGAAGTTTTGATCTCTCCGCGTGACGGGAAATACAGGTTCATTATGAATTCAATTAATGCGGAAGGTTTTTCCGGAGAACCCGTATCGTTTGACCTTGTAATAAGGACACCTTTCTGGAGGACCTGGTGGTTTTTCCTTCTGGTAGCCTCAGCTGTTACAGGTATTGTGATACTTATAATCCGGCAAAGGGAGAAAGCGCAAAAGAAAATTGAATTATATCTCAAGACAGAACTTGAAGCCCGGACCAGGGAAGTAGTCAAACAGAAGGGTGAGATAGAGATAAAAAACATTGAGATAACCGACAGTATAAGTTATGCAAAGCGTATACAGACCAGCATACTTCCCGATATAAACAAACTGAGGGAAACATTCAGCGATGCATTCATCCTTTTCAAACCCAGGGATATAGTTAGCGGGGATTTCTACTGGTTCGACAGGGCCGGTGATGATAAGTTCATGCTTGTCTGCGCCGATTCTACCGGGCATGGTGTTCCCGGAGCATTCATGTCAATGATAGGATCAACCCTTCTTCAGGATATTATTTCAAGACAACATATAACAAGACCTTCGGAAATACTTAAAACCCTCGACAAGCAACTCTTTTCAACCCTTAACCAGAATATTGAACTGGGAGTGTCAAACGATGGTATGGATATGGTTGTATGTGAGATCGGTATCAAAACAAGGCATATAAGGTTTGCTTCTGCCATGCGCCCTGTAATTATCGTTCTGGAGGGAGAATCTCTGTATGTTAAGGGTAACAGATCATCAATAGGCGGAGAAACAACAAACGAAAAATTCTTTGACGATCAGGAATACTTCATGAAGGAAGGAGATTCACTGTATCTGTTCACGGATGGGCTGCCTGATCAGTTTGGAAGTGGTGACGGGAAGAAAATGAAGGTTGCCCGGCTCAAAACACTTCTTGAAGAGATAAAGACTTTTTCAATGGATGAACAGAAAAACAGGATAAACAAGTTTTTCGAGGATTGGAAAGGAGATACTGATCAGGTGGATGATATTCTGATGATGGGGATCAGATTCTGATCATTCAGCTTTTTTATATATATCATTCACTGAAAGATATATCTCGCTTGTAGATTCAGTATTACTCAGGTTATCAGCCCTGTCCTTAAGGTAAAAGTCATATCTGACCGTATCCGTATCTTCCACAGAATAAAAAAGATATAAGAATGTAACAGCTATGGTGCCTTTTAAGATCTTATTCTGGCCCGTCCTTTCCATATAGGGGATCCTGTAATCAGAAGGGCTCAGAATATCATTATCAGGAACCATTGTCATAATCCCCCTGACCTTTCTGAAAAGGGTGAAGTAAAGATTTGTTGTATCAGATTCAGTGCCATCGGGCGTACTAAGACCAAGATTACCGTCGCCATCTTCGAAATGGAAGCTTAACCTTCCTCCTTTGCACTGGTTCCCTAAAATGTCAGTCGTGTCAAAAACCGCAAAATTCAGGAATTCTATTTTCGGCTCAGGTGGTAACTGTTCTATTTTCTTGCATGAAACAGCAGGAATCAGTAACAGGATTATTAGGATCAGATATGTTCTTGCACTCATAAACTCCCGGATAATTATATTTTAACGAACAAAAATCACACCAAATTTGGTCATTTTTTTCTTAAAAAGATCCTGATCGGCACACCTGTAAACTCAAAATTCTCACGGATCCTGTTCTCCAGGTACCTTTTATACGGTTCCTTTATATATTGAGGCAGGTTACAGAAGAACGCAAAAGAAGGTGAATATGTTGGCAACTGGGTAATATATTTTATTTTAATGCTCTTTCCCTTTGGTGAAGGCGGAGGATTCTTTTTTATTATTTCAAGTATTACCGAATTAAGAGTGGCGGTAGGTATTTTTCTGGTTCTGTTATTGTTGACATTTTCTATCAGATCAAGAACCTTATGTATCCGCTGCTTATTTATTGCTGAAATAAAGACTATCTCATAATCGGTAAAGGGAGCAGTCCTTTCCCTTATTTCCTGTTCAACCTTTTTTGTTGTATTGGTTTCTTTTTCAACAAGATCCCATTTGTTTACAAGAACTATCAATCCTTTGTTATTATTCAGGATGAGCGACATTATATTAAGATCCTGTGATTCAAGCCCTCTCGTCCCATCTATCATCAGCAGGCAGACATCAGCATTTTCTATTGTCTTTACAGCCCTCATAACCGAATAGAATTCAATGTCCTCGCTTACTTTGCTTTTTCTCCTTAATCCGGCTGTATCAACCAGATAAAAATCGTGTCTGAATTTATTGAACCGTGTGTAAATGGAATCCCGTGTTGTTCCGGGAAGCGGAGTTACAATATTTCTTTCTTCCCCGAGCAGGGAATTGACAAGAGATGATTTTCCGACATTAGGTCTGCCGACTATTGCTACCCTTGGGAGGTCGGGAACAGACTCCTCTGACTGTTCGGGCAGATTTCCGGTAACTTCATCGAGAAGATCTCCGGTACCGCTTCCGTTTATTGAGCTTACTGGAAAAAATTCCTTAAAACCGATCCCGTAGAATTCATTGGCTTCAAAAAGACGCTGGCTGTTATCGACTTTATTTACTACAGGAATAACTTTCTTATTCGACTTTCGCAACAGACCCGCAATAGCTTTATCAAGTTCGTGGATCCCGGTTGTTACATCTACCATAAAGAGTATCAGATCCGATTCTTCAATTGCAAGAAGTACCTGTTTGTTTATCTCTTCTTCAAAAATATCATCTGAATTTTCGACATAACCGCCGGTATCAATAACCGAGAATTCAATCCCGTTCCATGTGCATGTCCCATAATTACGGTCACGGGTAACACCGCTTATCTCGTCAACAATGGCATCCCTCGATCCGGTGAGCCTGTTGAAGAGAGTCGATTTGCCCACATTTGGACGGCCAACTATGGCAACTATCCTGCTCATATTTGTCTGTTGTGTTTTATCGGTATCCGAACCTTTTCAGAATGACGGGTTTATCTCTCCAGTCTTTGGTCACTTTAACATAAAGCTCAAGGAATACTTTCTTTCCGAAGAAATCTTCCATATCTTTTCTTGCTTCCGTACCGGTCTTTTTCAGCATTGAACCCCTGTGGCCGATTATTATACCTTTCTGGCTCTCCCTGGCAACATGAATAAGGGCTCTTATTTTGAGGATCCCGTCCTCCTCCCTGAAGCTTTCAATCTCAGTCTCGACAGAATAAGGGACCTCTTTCTTATAATTCTGAAGGATCTTCTCTCTTATAATTTCAGAAGCAAAGAATCTTTCATATTTGTCGGTAAGCTGATCTTTGGGAAAGTAAGGGGGGCTTTCCGGCAGTCCCGACAAAACAGTGTCAAGAAGGATGTCAAGATTGAACTTTTTGAGAGCCGAGAGAGGAATGACCGGTGAACCGGCGAAATAGGAATGCCATGCCTCAACGATCTTTTCGAGATCTTCCTGGTTTGACAGATCGATTTTGTTGACCGCCACAATAACCGGTATTCCCGAGGATTTTATCTTTTCAGGATATGTTAAATCTGCAAGAGGTTTTTCCGTTACGTCTGTTACATAAAGAATTATATCGGCATCAGAGATTGCGGTGTTGACATAATTCATCATTGATTCCTGAAGTTTATATGCAGGTTTAAGTATTCCAGGAGTGTCGCTGTAAACTATCTGAAAGTCCTCACCATTTACGATCCCCATTATCCGGTGCCGTGTTGTCTGAGCCTTGGATGTTATTATGGAAAGCTTTTCACCGACAAGGGCATTCATAATTGTTGATTTGCCGGTATTGGGATTTCCCAGGATATTTACAAAACCAGATCTGTGATTCATAGTCATTAAAAAATACCTCTTTTCAGCATGACAAGTTCTTTCTGTGTAAGGAATCTCCATTTTCCCCTGGGCAGGTTCTTCTTTGTAAGTCCGGCATAATATACCCTGTCCAGCTTTTTAACCCTGTAACCAAGCGATTCAAAAATCCTTCTGATTACCCTGTTCTGTCCTGAGTGGATCTCAATACCTATTTGTTTTTTGTCTTCCGGGTCGGCATAAGCAACCGAGTCAGCGGCTACTACCTCTCCTTCGAGTTCCATACCTTCTGCAATCTTAAGCAGATCGGCTTTTATTACAGGTTTGTCGAGAAAAACATGATAGATCTTCTTTCTTTCATATTTCGGATGGGTAAGTCTTTTGGTAATATCCCCGTCATTTGTCAGAAGTAACAGTCCTGTTGTATCTTTATCAAGCCGTCCTACCGGATAGATCCTTTCGGTGCAGGCATTTTTTACAAGATCGATAACCGTATGTTCAGCATGCGGATCTTCAACAGTAGTAACATACCCGGCAGGCTTGTTCATAAGGATATAAACTTTCTTTTCTGACGATAGTTTCTTGCCCTTATACCTTACATCATCATCTGATTTTACTTTTGTGCCAAGATCCTTTACCTGTTTACCGTTGACAGATATATATCCCTTCAGAATGATTTCATCAGCTTCTCTCCGGGAACAGAGTCCGCTTGAGGCAATATACCTGTTGAGCCGGATTTCTTCGGGAGCCCTGCTTTGTTGCTTTTTCCGGTTTTCCATTATGGATCGTTTTTCAGGCTGCAAAGGTACAATTATTTGACAATTTATAATTTAATGTTTTTTTTGCACCTTTACGGGCTTAAAAATATCGAACTATGACCTTGATAAAATCAATATCCGGTATAAGAGGCACAATAGGAGGCAGATCGGGAGAGAATCTCACGCCTGTTGATATTGTAAAATTCAGTGCGGCTTTTGGTTCCTGGGTAAAAAGGAGGAATAAGGATGTCCGTAATATGGTTGTAGGCCGTGATGCAAGAATTTCCGGACCGGTTGTAAGCGATCTGGTTATAAGTACACTGAGGAGCATGGGTATTACAGTAACCGACCTTGGACTGGCAACGACACCGACCGTGGAACTGGCTGTTGCAGGCACAGGAGCTGCCGGAGGGATTATTATAACTGCAAGTCACAATCCTTCACAATGGAATGCACTCAAGCTGCTTAACGAAAAAGGTGAGTTCCTGTCGGCAAGAGACGGGGAAGAGGTCCTTGATATTGCCAGGGATGAGGATTTTATTTTTGCCGAAGCCGGACATGAGGGCGGGTTGATCACTGATCGCTCATGGGACAGTAAACATATCGATATGGTATTGCAACTTGCCCTGGTAGACCGGGCTGCAATTGAAAAGGCACAATTAAAGGTTGCGGTTGACTGTGTTAACTCTGTCGGAGGGATCATTATTCCCCAACTGCTGAAAGCACTTGGAGTAAAATCAGTCATAGAATTAAATACTAATCCCGACGGGAAGTTTGCACATAATCCTGAGCCGCTGCCGGAAAATCTTAAAGATATATCTGAGCTTGTCGTGAGGGAGAAGGCGGATCTTGGAATAGTTGTGGATCCCGATGTTGACAGGCTGGCTGTTATATGCGAGGACGGATCGATGTTCGGTGAGGAATACACCCTTGTCTCGGTTTCTGATTATATTCTTCAGAACACCCCGGGAAACACAGTATCAAACATGTCATCAACAAGGGCACTTAAGGATATTACCGAAAAATACGGATGCAGCTATTTTGCAGCAGCTGTAGGAGAAGTTAATGTTGTTGAGGAAATGAAAGCCAGGAACGCGGTTATCGGAGGAGAAGGTAACGGGGGAGTAATTTACCCCGCACTTCATTATGGCAGGGATGCCCTGGCAGGTACAGGACTTTTTCTTACACATCTTGCAAAAAGCAGGATGAAGTGTTCTTCGCTTCGAAGTATATACCCGGCATATGTTATTGCAAAAAAGAAGCTTGTGCTTGAACCGGGAACAGATTTCGACAAGATACTCGGGTCGGTCAGGTATGAATTCCGCGATATGATGATCGATGAAAGGGACGGATTGAGGGTTGACCTTCCCGACGGCTGGTTCCAGATCAGGAAATCAAATACCGAACCAATAATGAGGATTTATGCTGAAAAGAAATCACAGCAGGAAGCTGAGGCACTGGCTGAAAAAGTCATAACAATTGTTAAAAAAAAATAATTCCTGTGAGGTAAGGAATAAAAATACCTGAATGGATGTCTTTAATGATGTCTTCAGGCAACTGAACGATAACAGGTGTTAAAGATTGTTAATTAAAACATTTAATGCCAGCCTTTTAAATACATTTGTCACTGTTTAAAATGAAATAATAATGAAGAAAGCGACCATTATTACAGCTGTTGTTGCAGTTGTGGCAATCATTGCTCTGATTGTCATCAACAGAGCCGGAGCTAAGAAGGATATGCAGAATCTTTTTGTGGAGGCAAAAAAAGGTCAGTTTGACATTGTGGTTACCACAACTGGTGAACTGCAGGCTGAGAATTCAACTGACATACGGGGACCTGAGTTTACTCAGAGCAGGAATATCAGGGCGATGGAAATAAAGATCACCGACCTTGTTACTGAAGGTACCGAGGTTAAAGCGGGTGACTATATTGCCACGCTTGACAGGACATCATTCGATAATAGTCTTAAGGATGAGCTTGAAAATCTGGTCACTTATGAGACAAACCTTGAGGTGAAGATGCTGGATACAGCAGTTACCCTGAGCAATCTGAGGGATCAGATCAAGAACCTGAAGTTTAATGTTGAAGAAGCCGGAATAACTTTGCAGGAATCGAAATATGAGCCGCCGACAACCATCCGGCAGGCCGAAATCGCTCTCGACAAGGCTCAGCGTTCACTTGAACAGTCGATAAGAGGTTATGAGCTTAAGGTTGAACAGGCACGGTCAGATATGAGGACCATCAAGAACAGACTTGCAGAGCAGAGGCAGAGAGTTGCAGATCTTCAGAAAGTGCTTTCACAGTTTATAATTTATGCTCCGTCGGAAGGTATGGTTATCTATAAACGCGACAGGACAGGCGCCAAAAGGAAGGTCGGTTCATCCATAAGCCCGTGGGATAATGTGGTTGCAACTCTTCCCGATATGTCAACAATGATTTCCAAAACCTATGTGAATGAAATTGATGTAAGCAAAGTAAAGACAGGTCAGCAGGTAGACATACTTGTAGATGCATTTCCTGAAAAGAGATACCAGGGAACAGTAACAAGTGTTGCCAATATCGGAGAGCAACTTCCAAATGCGGATGCCAAGGTTTTTGAAGTGATTATCAAGATAAACGGTTCAGACCCTATTCTGCGTCCGTCAATGACAACAGGTAATAAGATAGTCACCAAAACCATCGACGATGTGACTTATATTCCGCTTGAAAGTGTCCAGACCGGTGCTGACAGTATCCCCTTTGTTTATCTGAAGAACGGCAACAAGCAGATCGTTGTGCTGGGAGAATCAAATGAAAATAATGTGATTGTTGAACAGGGAATCGATCCGGGTGTAGAACTCTATCTCAATACTCCGGAGAAGCCGGAAGAATTTACAAAACTTCTTGGTGAGAACCTGATATCGATAATTAAAGAGAAGGAAAAAGCCAAAAAAGAAGAAGAGCGCAGGGCAAATGAACAGTCACGTCGAGGTGGAGGATTCGGCGGAAGAGGGGATATGATGGAAATGACTCCGGAGATGAGACAGCAATTCCGGAACATGAGGAACGGCGGACAGATGGATACGGCTGCAATGCGAAGATTCAGGGAAATGCGCAGTAACATGCCACAGGGCGGACCAAGAGGAGATTCATTAAGGCAACGCACAGTTATTCAGGGACAACAGACACAACGACCCCCCAATCAGGAAGGCAGTCAGGCCAGACAACCCGGTCAGGAACCAACAGTCAACAGGTAACTCTTAATAAAGCCACAGATGTTTAAATTTATTTTCAGATATTTTCATGATATTGAGATCGCTGTCGAATCCATCATTTCAAATAAGCTGAAATCGATGCTCACGGCTCTCGGGATCATTTTCGGCGTTGCTGCTGTTATCGCCATGCTGGCAATAGGAAAGGGAGCCAAACAGGAGATCATGGAGCAGATGAAAATGGTCGGGGTTAACAACATCCTGATTAACCCAATCGTTCAGGATCAGACTTCATCAGGTGAAGAGGGAGAAAAGCAGACGAAGAAATTCTCGAGAGGACTGAGCATGCTTGATGTTGACGCAATACGAGAAACACTCCCTTCTGTTAAGCGGATAAGCCCCGAAATATCATTCAACTCAACTGCCATGATGAACGGTGTGAAATACACCGCCAAACTGGTTGGTGTTTCCAATGACTATTTCCACCTGTATAACCTTCCTCTTGTATCAGGCGCTTTCTTCAATTCCTACCAGGAAGAGAATGGAATTCAGGTTTGTATTATAGGAGCTAATATCAGAGCCAAATTCTTCAGCAAGGTTGATCCGATCGGTCAGTATATAAAATTCAACGGGATATGGCTGAAGGTGATCGGAGTACTTCAGAAAACCACCGTCAGTCTGACTGGTTTCGAAGAAAAAGGAGTAAATGTATATAATGACAATATCTATATCCCGGTTCAGACTATGCTTCTGAGATACCAGAACAGGGCACTTGTTAACACCAAGCTGGTATCGGAAGCTTCATCAAATGTAATGATAATGGGAGGACCCGGTGGCGGAATGGGAAGGATCATTGTAAGCAGTTCTGACGCAAATTCTGATGTGGAAACAAATTACAACCAGCTCGACAGGATTGTGGTACAGGTTAACGAAACAGAACAGATCAACCCTTCGACAGAGATACTCAGCCGTATGCTTACAAGACGTCATTCCAATGTAAAGGATTTTGAAATAACTGTTCCCGAACTTCTTTTAAAACAGCAGCAGAGAACAAAGGATATATTCAACATCGTTCTTGGAGCTATTGCCAGTATATCTCTTGTTGTGGGCGGCATAGGCATCATGAATATAATGTTTGCTTCAGTAATGGAAAGGATAAAAGAAATCGGGACAAGAATGGCTATCGGCGCCAAAAAAATGGATATTGTTGTTCAGTTCCTTTCCGAAGCAGTCCTTATTAGTGTATCGGGCGGTTTCATCGGAATATTCCTTGGTGTTATAATGGCAAAACTGATTGAGCAGATTGCCGGAATAATGACAATAGTGTCGTTCTTCTCCGTCTTCATTGCCTTTGGCGTATCTGCTGCAGTAGGGGTGATCTTCGGATATTCCCCGGCAAAACGTGCTTCGGAAAGAGATCCGATAGAATCATTAAGGTATGAATAAAATATTTACAATGAAGAGAATACTAATCCCTGTAATTACAGGAATTTTCCTGCTGACAATGCAGCAGGTTGCAGCACAGCAGATAAGAAAACTGACTCTCGAAGAAGTCATTAAACTTGCTGAAGACCAGTCGCCCAATGCACTGATGGCCAAACACAGATTCCGTTCCAGCTACTGGCAGTACAGAACTTATGTGGCTCAATACCGGCCGGCTCTGACACTCACCGGGACTACGCCCGATTACAGCACAGCTTACAGCAGGGTATGGAATTCCCAGGCCGGGGAATACGACTATGTTTCAACAAATATCCTTCAGACTATAGGATCGTTATCGCTTCTTCAGAATATTGGATTAACCGGAGGGACGATCGCATTACAATCAGATCTTACTCTTGAAACGAACTTTGAGAAGGATGAAGACAGGAATAAATATATTACTGCTCCTCTGAGTGTCCGTTTTGTTCAGCCATTATTCCGTTATAACTCCCTCAAGTGGGAGAAAAGGACCGAGCCTCTGAAATATGAAGCAGCCAAAAAGACCTTCCTTTCAGACATTGAGACCGTACATACCGAGGCGGTCCGTCAATTCTTTAATCTAGCCCTTGCCCAGATAAATAAGCAGATCGCGGAAACAAATTATCTAAATGCAGATACCTTATACAGAATGGCCCAGGGGCGCTATCAACTGGGGACAATAGCTGAAGACGAATTGCTTCAGATGCAGCTCTCCTGGCTCAACTCGGAAACCTCCAGGAAAGAAGCTGACATGAACCTTAAGGACAGGGAAATCAGGCTGAGATCATTTCTTGGGTTCAATGAAAATATAAGACTTGAACTTATCCTTCCGTCATCGGTTCCTGATCTTCAGGTGGATGTTCAGGAAGTGCTTAACCTTGCTCACGCAAATAATCCGGAAATGCTCAATCAGCAGCTTACACTCCTGACAGCCCAGAGCAACCTTGCCCAGGCAAAAGCAGAGAAGGGACTTAATGCAAATCTTATTGCGTCCTTCGGCCTTCGTGACCAGGATCCTGTTTTTGCAAATGCTTACACAGAATCTAACCGTCAGCAGACTGTCCGGCTGGGAATTACACTGCCAATACTTGACTGGGGTCTGGGACGCGGGAGATACCAGATGGCCAAATCGAGTCTCGAACTTGCTGAAGTCCAGTCGAGGCTCTCGCAGATCGACTTCGACCAGAACCTTACTCTGGATGTGGAACAGTTCAACCTCCAGGCTAACCAGGTAGCAATTGCAGCAAAATCCGATACTGTGGCCGCAAGAATGTTCGAAGTTACAAAAGCGCGATTCCTTATCGGAAAGATCGCTGTGCTTGAACTTAATAATGCAGATACAAGAAAAGACACAAACAGAAGGGCCTATGTTCAGGCCTTGCAGAACTACTGGACATACTTTTATAATATGAGAGCTCTTGCACTTTACGATTTTCTTAACAGAAAACCTCTTGAAACCGAATATGAGAAATTACTGGATTAGTATTTGATATCACTGATATACAGAACAGGCTGGATAAAATATATTCAGCCTTTTTTATATAAAAATTTAATATATTTGCGCCTCGATTATTAAGTATCGGGAAAATTCACGGAATAATTCAAATAATATACAAATGCAGAACAAAACAGCTATTATTATCCTGGCAATAGCTTTGGCACTGGTATCAATTTATCAGTTATCGTTCACCGCTGCAACTTCGAAAGTTAAGAAGGATGCCAAAGTGTATGCAAAAGGAGATCTGGTCAAACAGACCTATTATATTGATTCGATATCGGCACTGCCGAAAGAGGACTGGAGTTTTCTCGGATATACTTTTAAGGAGTGCCAGAAAAGGGAGTTGAATCTCGGGCTTGACCTTAAAGGAGGGATGAATGTCATTCTTGAAGTTTCGGTGGAAGATATTCTAAAAGCCCTGTCAAATTACAGCAATGATAAAACTTTTAACAGTGCACTGGCAAGGGCAAAAGAGCTTCAGAAGGAAAGTCAGTCGGATTTTCTGACATTATTTGGCAGAGCATTTGAAGAGATTGACCCCAGTGCCAGGATGGCTTCCGTGTTCAATACTGTTGATCTGAGAGATCAGATAAATTTCAACTCCTCTAATGAAGATGTTCTGAAAGTGCTTGATACCGAAGTATCTACAGCAATAACTAATGCATTTAATATCCTTCGGACAAGGATAGACAGATTTGGTGTTGTCCAGCCTAACATTACACAGCTTGCTACCAAGGGCAGGATACTTATTGAACTTCCAGGTCAGACCGATCCGAAAAGAGTCCGGGAACTTCTTCAGGGAACGGCAAATCTTGAGTTCTGGGAAAGATATGAAAACGCAGAAGTGATAGGCTATCTTGTTGCTGCGAATGATCTTCTCAAAGGGATTGAAGAGAATGCACGGAAGGCTGACCAGCCGGAAGATCAGACTGAAACAGGTACTGCAGTTGCCGATACAACCAAAAAAGAGAATCAGGATCTTCTGGACCTTATTGATAAAGATACAACAAAAGCAGCACAGGCTGCGACCAGGGAGGAATTTGCCCTTCAGAATCCTCTTTTCGGAGTTCTGACACCCCGTGTCACCGAGCAGGGTGAAGCGCTTCCTTCATGTATGGTGGGACTGGCTGCGGGAATAGATACTGCGAAAGTCAATTCTTACCTTAAAATGAATCAGGTAAAGGCTCTTTTCCCGAGAGATCTAAGGTTTTACTGGAGCCAGAATCCGCATAAGTATGATCCTTCGAACAGCCTTTATGAGCTTCATGCAATTAAGATCACAACCCGTGACGGTCGTCCACCTCTTGGAGGTGAAGTTATAACTTCCGCGCGGCCTACATCAGGTGTTACAGGCGGTGAAGTAAAGGTTGATTTCAATATGAATGCCGAAGGTGCAAAAACCTGGGCAAGAATGACCCGCGAGAACGTCGACAGATGCATTGCAGTCGTTCTCGATGGTTATGTACGGTCATATCCGAGGGTTGTCGGGGAGATACCTACAGGAAGTACCGAGATCACCGGGGATTTTACAATTGAAGAAGCTGACGACCTGGCAAATATTCTCAAATCGGGTAAGCTTCCCGCTCCTGCCAGGATAATATCAGATACAGTTATTGGTCCTACACTTGGAAGAGAAGCCATTAACGCCGGTCTGATATCCTTTGTAATTTCCTTTATCATCGTTCTGGCATATATGCTGTTCTACTACAGTCGTAGTGCAGGCGGTATCGCTGACATTGCACTTTTCGGGAACGTCTTCCTGCTTATGGGTGTCTCGGCATCACTGGGTGCCGTTCTTACACTCCCGGGTATTGCCGGTATAGTTCTTACAATGGGTATGTCGGTTGATGCAAACGTGCTGATCTATGAACGTATCAGGGAGGAGCTCAGGGCAGGGAAAGGTGTCAAACTGGCTATTGCCGACGGTTATAAAGGAGCATTGTCAGCTATCCTCGACTCGAATATAACAACACTTCTTACAGGTGTGGTTCTTTATATATTCGGAACAGGCCCGATCAAGGGATTTGCCACTACTCTTGTAATAGGTATTTTTACATCCCTGTTCTGTGCAATTTATGTTACCAGGCTGATTTATGAATGGAAGCTGAAGAGAAATGCCAACCTTTCCTTCTCCATCAAAATGACAGCCAATATCCTTAAAGATACCCACATTGACTTTATGGGGAAAAGGAAAATATTTTACCTGATATCCGCAGTAATAATAATTATAGGTATCGGTTCACTGTTTATCCGCGGGCTTAATACCGGGATAGACTTTAAAGGCGGCCGCACTTATGTTGTCAGGTTTGATAATCCTGTTAAAACAGTTGATGTAGCCGAAGCTCTGGCTGACGAGTTTGGTACAGCTCCGCAGGTTGTTACATTCGGCTCTGAAAACCAGGTGAGGATTTCAACCGATTACAGAATTGAAGAAACAGGAGTTGATGATGAGGTTGAAACAGCTCTTTATGACGGCCTTAAAGGAATGGTCGGAAAGGATATTACAAAAGAGGAATTTCTTACAAAATACAGGCAGAGTTCGGAAACAGTGGGACCAACAATAGCAAGCGATATTCAGAGGAAAGCAGTATGGGCAGTCGGATTGTCACTTGTAATGATGTTCGCCTATATATTTGTACGGTTCAAGAACTGGCAGTTCGGACTCGGAGCTATTGTATCCCTTGCACATGATGTGATCATAATTATAGGGATCTATTCCCTCCTCTGGGGTATAATGCCTTTCAGCCTGGAAATAGATCAATCGTTTATTGCTGCAATCCTTACAGTCATCGGGTATTCTGTAAACGACTCGGTTGTTGTATTTGACAGGGTAAGGGAATTCCTTCCGCTCCACAGGAAACGTCCCACGATTGAAGTTCTAAATCTTGCCCTGAATGACACACTTAGCCGGACACTTAATACGGGTATAACCTCAATCCTTGTTCTTATTATAATGTTCTTCCTTGGAGGCACAACTATCAGGGGATTTCTATTTGCGATGATAATCGGGATAATAGTAGGAACATATTCCTCGATTTTCGTGGCAACTGCTGTGGTTTACGATACATCTTCAAAAACGGGTTTGAAAATGTAAATATTTGTACCAGGGGCCTTCCATGGAATGCCCCTGCATATAATACAATCGGTTAATGTTGCAACGGAATTAATTATTCTTTTGTAACTTTACATTGTTAAAATAATATACGGGAATTGATATATGAGCGGACCGGAGATTTTTGTAATAATACTTGTTATACTTCTGCTTTTCGGTGCTGACGCACTGCCGGGATTAGCTAAGACATTCGGGAAGGGCATGCGCGATTTCAGAAAAGCAACTGATGATATCCGGCGTGAAATTGAAACAAGTACAAGTGATATCAGGAGGGAGTTCAACGAAACCGCCGAATCAATAAAAAAGGAAGTGACCGATATCTCTGATTCAGTTACGAAGGATGTGAATGAGATCTCCGATAATATTTCAAAGGGCGTGAACGAAATGACATCTGAGATCAAAAACGAAGTCAACGGAGTTGCAGATGAGATAAAGAAAGATGTTGATGATGCCACTAAGGATAATTATTACGAATATACCGACTGATAAAAGTTGATAATTATATTTCTGATAACTAGTTTTCTTTGTTTCCTACTTTATAAATCACCCCTAAATCCCTGCCTGCGTAGTCGCTTTGGCAGACAGGCCCCAATGGGGACTTTTGAGTCTGAGCGCACCTGGGGGCAAGGGGTGGCAAGAAGGGCAGGGTTAAGTGAACAATAATAATATTCCGGAATTTCTCCCGCAGCATGATAAGCACTACAGGAATAACAAAATCATTCGGTGAACTGAAGGTTCTCAAGGGTATTGATCTGGAGATCAGGGAAAAGGAAGTTGTCTCGATCGTAGGAGCAAGCGGAGCAGGTAAGACCACTCTTCTTCAGATAATAGGCACCCTTGATCGTCCGGACAGCGGATCGATTTATTATAATGGCTCTGACATTAGCAGGTTAAAGGGAAAAAGTCTTGCGTCGTTCCGGAACAATAATATTGGCTTTGTTTTTCAGTTCCATCAGCTGCTTCCTGAGTTTACTGCACTTGAAAATGTTTGTATACCGGCATATATTGCGGGCAAAGGGAAAGCCGAAGCTGAATCAAAAGCTGCCGAGCTGCTGGGTTTCCTTGGACTTACTGACCGTCTTGAACATAAGCCATCCGAGCTCAGCGGAGGAGAACAGCAACGTGTTGCAGTTGCCAGAGCTCTCGTAAACAGCCCTTCTGTAATACTCGCCGATGAACCTTCAGGCAACCTTGACTCTGAAAACAAAAATGAACTGCATAAACTTTTCTTCAAGCTCAGGGACTCTTTCGGCCAGACCATCGTCATTGTTACGCATGACAGACAGCTCGCGGAAATGTCTGACCGCATATTACAGATCAAAGACGGACTGATAATAAATTAAGCCTTAAAATTTTTAAAGGCGTCCAATCGCCGAAACCGGCAGGACATAATCCCCACTTAATGGAAATGAGTTTGAAAAGGAATGAATTGAAAGAGTTTCTTGATGAAAAGGTTGAATTATATAATAATCCCTCATTCATCGAGAATGATCCAATATGCATTCCGCATCGTTATACTGAAAAGGGTGATATAGAGATAGCGGGATTTCTTGCGGCTACAATTGCATGGGGAAACCGTAAGATGATCCTGAAAAGTTCGGTAAGGATGATGGAGATCCTCGAGGATTCACCTTATGAATTCATTGTGAATTCGAGCGAATGCGAACTTGATCAGGCTGTACGATTCGTACACAGGACCTTCAATCTGGTTGATCTTGCTTATTTTCTGAAAGCTCTCCGGCATATTTACAGGAACAGGGGAGGGCTGAAGTCAATTTTTGAAACGCATCAAACATCCGATTCATTACAGCCTGCAATTCACGAGTTACACAAAATATTTTTTGAGCTTCCTCATGAGAAAAGAACAGAAAGGCATGTTTCAGATCCTTTCAAAGGTTCGGCGGCGAAAAAGATAAACATGTATTTGAGGTGGATGATCAGGAAAGACAACAAAGGTGTCGATTTTGGCATCTGGGATTCAATTTCACCTTCAATATTATCATGTCCGCTTGATGTTCATTCAGGAAGAGTAGCCAGGAAGCTTGGCCTGTTAAAGCGTAGACAAACTGATTCTAAAGCAGTTGACGAACTGGATGGAGTTTTAAGAAGTTTTGATTCGAAAGATCCTGTTAAGTATGATTTTGCACTATTTGGATTGGGAGTCTATGACAGGCTCTATGCAGAATAATAATCATCATTCAAAACACTCAACATTTTATAGTGCTTACCTATTAAATTTTTATTAAGGAAAATTTGTCATAAAGTTTTAAAATAAATAAATTTGACCGATAAACAGTAATGGTCAATTATGCTAAAATATGATGCTAAAGTGCTGATCATTAATTCAGCAACAAAGTATTTCTCAAAATTTGGATTCCATAAAACTACCATGGACGAGATTGCCAGGCACATCCATAAGGCAAAAGGGATATTATATTACTATTTCAAGAGTAAAGAAGAATTATTTAACGAGGTATTGAAACAGGAATTAAATACTGTTAAAATCGAGTTAATGAAAATAGTTGAAACGAATTCAGATTCTCTTTTCACACTTAAAGAATACACTTTAACCAGATTAAGATTGTTGCACAAAGCGGTAAACTATCACGAAACGCTTAAAGCCGATTTCTTTGAAAAATATCTGTTTGTAAAAGATGTACGCGAAGATTTTGCTGCATTTGAAAGAGACCAATTGACAAAAATACTTGAGAGAGGGAAGAACGAAGGTTTTCTTGATTTTACAAATATTAATTCAACTATAAATATTTTCATGATGGTCATCAAC
>Ga0116156_10000256_pt1 | contig 59741 bp, 46 predicted proteins | sample AD_UKC045_MetaG_FD_89891 | JGI IMG/M metagenome (GOLD analysis project Ga0116156, IMG submission 89891) | Active sludge microbial communities of municipal wastewater-treating anaerobic digesters from USA - AD_UKC045_MetaG | ecosystem: Engineered > Bioreactor > Anaerobic > Digestate | place: USA...
AATCAGCGCGTTTTCTCTGCCAAAAATTAAATGAAACTGAAACTGTTTTCCCCGGTACTGACCTGCGGCTTTTTTTCAATATGGTATCAGATTCGTTCCCCTGACTTCGGGTTGTCTGAATTTCTTGCAACTTCTTTTAAATGCGCAATAAAATTTCTTAATGGGTAATTTAACAATTTATTAGTTTCTTATCAAAAATATTCTTGCTTTCTCATCAAGAATATTTTTGATAAGCGGAAACTTTTCCGGTTTATGCAATGGAAGTAAAGACGTCGAGACAAAAATAGTTTTACTGTAATTATGAATTTTGAATTAAAAATATCAAATAACCGCGCATCCGTTAAATCAGTTTAATCTGTTTACATCTGTGTTAAGATGTTTTTTAACGCTGATTGATTACAGATTTAACAGATTTACAGAGATTTTTTTGTTTTATATTATTTTTGTTGTTTATTGTTCAAGATTGGCTTTTTCTATTTTCGTGAACTCGACCCTGAAATTTTTGGGTAAAAAAAACTTCTTGATTAATATTTTTTATATTTTAAAATGGCTGACCGTATGAGTTCACGCGATAAAAAATCAGGCAAGAAAAAAATATACGGATTCGTTTACATTTTAGGCGATATAGTCATAATGTTTAAAGACATTGCTCGGGCGATGTATAATTTTAAAAACAGAAGACCGCTGATAATAAATAATATTGTCCGAATGGGCGTTGAATCGACTCTCATAACGGTTGTAATGTCTTTTTTTATCGGATTGGTTCTGGCTTTGCAGACCGGATATCAATTGAGCAAATTCAATCTTACGAATCTCCTCGGCGCCATAGTGGGATTATCTCTTTTAAAAGAACTTGCTCCGGTTCAAGCTGCGGTTCTGATAGCGGGAAAAGTCGGTTCGTCTATAACCGCCGAATTAGCTTCAATGAAAGTCTCGGAAGAAATCGACGCTATCCACATTATGGGAATCGATGTAAATAATTATCTTATTATGCCGAGATTTATCGGATGCGCGCTTTCGACTCTGATTCTCGTAATATATACGGATTTTGTGGGTTTTCTCGGAGGGGCTTTTATTTCAAATGTGTATTATAATGTTTCTTTTGAAAATTTTTTGGAATCGTTTGTAAGTTTTGTTGAAAATATCGATATTATAACGAACCTGCTAAAAGCAATCGTGTTCGGCGTTCTAATCGCTTTAATAAGCTGTTATTTCGGAATTAAAACGACCGGCGGTTCCGAAGAAGTCGGGAAATCGACCACGACAACGGTCGTGGTTTCATTTATGGTAATATTGATAGCCAATTTTTTTCTTACGCGGATAATGATGTATTTTTAATTATATGTTTAAACTCGTTTCAGAATATAAACCGGCAGGCGACCAGCCTAAAGCGATTGAAAAAATTTCTCAAAGTATTATTTCAGGAAATAAGGAGAATGTTCTGCTTGGAGTAACCGGAAGCGGGAAAACATTCTCAATGGCGAATATAATAGCGAAAATAAATAAACCGACCATTGTAATATCGCATAATAAAACTCTTGCCGCTCAATTATACGACGAGTTCAAACAATTTTTTCCGCATAACGCTGTGGAGTATTTTGTTTCTTTTTACGATTACTACCAACCCGAAGCCTATATTCCATCGACCGATACTTTTATTGAAAAGGATTCTGATATAAACGAAGAAATCGACAGAATGCGGCTCGCCGCAACTTCCTCGTTGTTATCAAGAAAAGATACCATCATAATTGCGTCCGTTTCCTGCATATACGGATTGGGTTCGCCGATTGATTATGAACATTATGTTTTGCATCTGAAAATAAACGAGGAAATCGATAGAAAAAAAATGCTTATCCGGTTAGTCAATATGCAATATTCCAGAAATGATTTGTCTGCGGACAGAGGAACGTTCAGAGTTATCGGCGATACGATTGAAATATATCTTGCGTATGCGAAATCCTGCGTAAGAATTCATTTTTGGGGCGACACGATAGAAAAAATCGAAGCAGTAAATCCGGTTACTAAACAAGTCGAAAAAATTTTAGACGAAGAATTTATTTTTCCAGCAAAACATTTTATGACCACTCCGGAAAAACTTGAAATAGCCGTGGAAACAATAAGAGAAGAATTAAAAGAACGGCTCGATTATTTTTATAAACATAACCGAATTCTTGAAGCTCAACGACTGCGGCAGAGAACCGAGTATGATTTGGAAATGCTTAAAGAAATGAATTACTGCAGCGGAATAGAAAACTATTCGAGACATCTTTCCGGCAGAGAGGCGGGTTCAACGCCTTACACTTTATTCGATTATTTTCCTAAGGATTTTTTAACTATAATAGACGAATCCCACGCGACAGTACCTCAATTGAGAGGAATGTTTAACGGCGATTATTCCAGAAAAAAAACGCTTGTGGATTTTGGATTCAGACTTCCGTCCGCGCTTGACAACCGTCCTCTTAAATTTGACGAGTTTGTCAAAAAAACAGATAACGTTTTATACGTATCAGCCACTCCTACGGATTACGAACTTGAAAGGTCTCAGGTTATTGTTGAACAAATTATAAGACCTACGGGACTTGTCGATCCTGAAATCATCATAAAACCGTCCAAATATCAGATTGACGATATTATTGAAGAAATCAATAATACGGTAAAAAACAACGAACGGGTTTTAGTAACTACGCTGACTATAAAAATGTCCGAACAATTAACCGAATACCTAAAGAAATTAAATATTCGGGTTCAATATCTTCATTCGAAAATTGAAACGCTTGATAGAATAAAAATTCTTCATTCTTTGAGAAAAGGAGAGTTCGACGTTCTTGTCGGCATAAATCTGCTTAGAGAAGGGCTTGATTTGCCCGAGGTTTCGCTTGTGGCGATTCTTGACGCGGACAAGGAAGGTTTTTTAAGAAGCGAACGTTCTCTGATTCAGGTTGCCGGCAGGGCTTCGCGAAATATCAATGGAAGAGTTATTATGTATGCGGATAAAATAACCAAATCCATTGAAAAAGCGGTTTCTGAAACAACCCGCCGCAGAAAAAAACAATTGGAGTATAATAAAAAAAATAATATAACCCCTGAAAGTATTAAACGTAATATATTTGCCGATTCAAAACTTCTGCAGCATGACGATAAAACCGGAATAAAAATAAAATATGCTGAAAAATTCAATTTGAAACCCGATTCTTCAAATGCCGAAATCATAACTGAACTTTATGAAGAAATGCTAAAAGCTTCGCAAAACCTTGATTTTGAATACGCTGCCGAGCTAAGAGATTTAATAAAGTCTTTGAAATAATCATTTAACTTTTTAAAAGTTGAATATTTAAAAATCGAGCTAAAACACTGAAACTTATACGGGTTTCAAAGCCCCTCTAAAAATATTCTTATTGTAAATGCAAGAAATTTATTTATAAGATAATGAAATCCGGCTCGGCTCTATATTATTCCGGCGGCGTTTTTTTCTATCCAGCATTCAGACCCGTTATCGAGTTTTATATTAAACCATTCTCCTTTTTCCTGAATCAATTTGAATTCGACGCCTTCGTTAAGCGGCTGATTAAAACTCGGTTCATAGCTTTCGGAATTTCCTTTTCTGCCTATAACCGTTTCCGCCGTGATAACTCCTCTAACATTATGTTTGTCCAAATAATACTGATACGCTATTGAGCCGAATACGCATAAACAAACTATGGCGGACGCGGTTTTAATCCAATTCAGAAAATGAAAACGCCGAAATATCCGGGCGGTAATCGCCGCAAAAAAAACCGATATTGCGATAAGAAAAACCGTTATGCGCAAATTCAAATCATATAAATAATGCCAGAAAAAAATAATTTCAAGAACTTTATTGATTTGAGGTTTAGCTATTGAATCGTCGAGATTTTTTATTGTGGCTGATATGTTTGATTTAAGGTTTTTGTCGTTGGGAATAAATCTTTCGGCTTTTCTATAATATAATAACGCGGCGCCGTATTGTTTCATCATATAATAACAATTGCCAATATTAAAGATAACGTAACCGTTCGAGTTATTTTGCGCCGCGGAAATTTCAGAATACTTATCTTTAGCGGATGAAAAAAACGCGTTGGCGGATTCTGAATTCTTAGTTTCAATTCCCTGTTTAAAAAATATCTCGGCTTCATCGCGCAATTTCAAAACCGCCTGATTATCTTTGTTTGAACACAACCCCGGCATATGCGTTAAAACTTCCAAACAGACGCATATAATAAAAATATAAAAAAATCTTTGTCTCGCCATACTCTATTTTCCTTTTATATCAAAAGATATTTTTTTTAATTTTTCAAGTATTATTTTTTTTTCGCTTTCGGTTCTGCCTGCCGTTGAAAATCTCGCTTCGTCGCACTTTTCAAGAATATCAGCGCATAATTCGTAGACCTGACCGGTCAATTCGCCGGAATTTTTTAAAGTTACAATATCGTTTAAAGTGAATTCTCCTTTTGGCAAATTAAAGTTATCGCCGATATATTCCGCAGTTGTTTTTGCCGCAAGTTCATAAAAATCCTTGTTTTCGCCTGATTTCATCAATTTTTCAAGTTTTGACAAATTGGACTTAAATCTTGAGTCGGCGAATTTTTTACGGGCGAATCCCGTATCGGTTTTAAGCTTATTCACATAAGACATTATGAAATAAATAATGAAATAGCACGCGGCAGGTATCAACGCGAAAAACAAATTCATATAGCCCTTATTCTTCAATCCGTTATTCAATGCAAACCGGTCGTCCGAATAGTTTGCTGTTATTCCCGACGACGATTCGATTAAATTATTCTTTTCTTTTTCATTATTAAACAAAGGCAAATTGAATCCTTGAGCAGGTTTTTGGTTTGTTACAAGATCTTTTCCGGTTACTTGAACCGTAGGCTTCACTGTAAGCGCGATAGGTTTGCTGAAAGATTTTTCATATTTTCCCGTATTGGGATTAAAATAAATTAATTCAACGCTTGGAAATTCTTTTACTTTATCCGATTTCGGTCTTATGGTAACTGAAAATTCTTTTGACCCGTCTGTTTTAATTTCGCCTGAAGTCGCGTCTTTTCCGATATCGAAATTTTCAGCTATTTCCTTATTAGACTCCATATCGGGAAATTCTACGGAATCCATTAAACCGGTTCCTTTTATGATGACAGTCAATATCATCGGATCGCCTACGTTTAATTTTTGAATATCGGTTTTTGTTGAAATATTGTATTTGCCTACGAGATTGTTCTGTTTTCCGAACTTGCCGAGAGCCGGCAAATTCGACGCGGTTAAATTTAACATATTTGACGTGGCGTATAATTCTTTTATTTCAGGAATCTCTCGCTGCCGGACATAACCGAAAAAATCTCTGTATTTTTCTATCCGGCTTCCTGTAACTACTTTGGCTTTTATGTTTACAGGCGGAAAATTTATTATTCCGGGTTCTTTGGGATAGACAACGGCTCCGAAATTAATTACCGTATAATTTATATCGTTTTTTTTCTCGGTTGTTATCCAGCCGGAAAAATTCTGATTTCCATTAGCAGTTATATTCTGTTTTTTATCTTTATCCCGATTAGACAATTCCCGCAAAATTATATTTTTATTCAATAATCCCGGAACCGATATGTTATATTCGCCGACATTCTTTGTAAGATACCATTTTACAATATATTCTACAGGCGAATTAATAAACGCCTTGTTGCTTTTGAAAGATTGTTCGACTGTCATTTCATCAGAAGTCGGCGGTTTGGAAACGGCGAGAGCAAGCTTGTTTGTCTGATACTGTTTCCCGCCGGCTTTTACGTTAAATGCCGGAATATCGTAATTCCCCGGTTTATGCGCAGAAACGGAATAAGAATACGTCGTAGTAGTCTTGGAAACCGTTTCCATTTTTCCGTTTATTATTGAAATGTTCTGCATCGAAGAATGAGACGGTCCGCCTGTAAAAATGATATTCAAACCGTCAACCTGCGGCGGAGCCGGTCTATCGTCAGTCGAAGCGTTAATCTCAAGCGTTATCCCCGCCTGATCGCCGATATACAACACATTTTTATTAATTGAAACTCTCGCCTGAATATCAGCGGCGTTGATTCCGCCGGACGCGTTTAAAATCATTATAAAAAAAATAATAACGCATTTTTTTATTTTTATGCTCATATAATTTTTACCGCCATTCGTTGCCTTTTTGATTCTTCTTCCGCAAGATTATCTCTGATAGCCGAATCAATAATCTTACCACCATTCGTTGCCTCTGATTCTTCCGGCTCCTTCAATAAATTTATACTTTTTATCTTTTTTATCGTCTTGCTGTAATTTTTTCAATTCCGCCGCGGCTTGTTCAGGAGTCATTTTTTTATCTTTTCCAAATTTTTTTTGAGGTTGTCCCGCGCGGCTATTCTCCTGATTTTGTTTATTCTGTTGATTCTGTTTATTCTGGTCGTTCCCCTGCTGATTATTTTTATCTTTGTTCTTTTCCCCGTTTTTATTTTTTTGTTCCCGTTGGTCTTGTTGATTTTTATTCTGGTCTTGTTTCCCTTTATTTTTCTTTTCTTCTTCCTGTTGTTTTTTCAGTTTATCAAATAAATTTTTTAAAATTAATCTCGCTCTCTGAATATTGATTTTTGAATCGTTATGTTCCGGGTTTTTTTTTAATGCGTCCTGATAAAACGAAATAGCTTTTTTAAAATTTTCTATTGATTCGCGCAGGTCGGCGTCGATTAAATTTTCCGCTTTCTTAAAAAAACTGTTTGCCGTTCTGAAAAGCGATTCGATTTCAAATTCATCTTCCGCGAGCACCGCGGATTTTTTGAAATATTCGATTGCTTTATCATAATCTTTTTTCAAATAATAAACCGAACCGAGATTAAAAAGAATTTCAGCTTTATTGGGAAGTTCAGAATCCGCTTTTTTAAATTTTTGTTCCGCGTCTTCAAATTTTTTATTTTTGAGCAAGTTATTGCCCTCGCTCACAAGACTGCGAGGATTAGCGTTTAAACCGGTTTCAAAAATAATCCCTATAAAAAAAACAAATATCAATATAAATATTTTATTTTTCATAATACTTTCAATTATAAAATTTTTTTTATTGTTTTTTCAACATCATTTTTTCGATTTAGTTTCGGAAATAAAAGTTTCTATCAACAGGAGCAGTATTGCAATAGCAAGCGGTATCTGATAAAAATCTTTCCATTTGAGCGTTTTAACCGACTTTAATTCTCGTTTTTCAGCCGAAGCTATTTTTTCAAGATAAATCTTCGATAAATCAAAATTCCCCGTTTTTACAGGCAAAAACGCTCCTTCGGGATGCGCCAGCGCAATTTCCTGAAGCAGAGCCGCGTTAAGTTTTGAACGATGCTGTTTTTCTTCGGCTTCGGGATTATTCGCGGTAATCAAAGCGCCCATATCAGGGTCGCCCAGTCCAACCGTAAAAATCCTGATTCCGCCGTTTGTAGCCGCTCTTTCAGCGGCTTTAACAGGCCAGCTATTTTGATCCTCTCCGTCAGTAATCAATATTATATCCTTGAATTTTTTTTCTTTTTCATTAAACATTTCCTCTGCTTTTCTAATTGCATCGCCTATGTTGGTTCCCGGATCGGGTATGTCTCCGGTTGAGATTGATTTTAAAATATTAATAAAAAAACTGTAATCATTGGTCAGCGGCGATTTTAACGACGAGCTTCCCGAAAAAATTATCAAGCCCACTCTGTCTCCCTGAAGTTTTAAAATAAGATCGGTTATGGCTATTTTTGCGCGTTCGAGTCTTGTAGGTTTCAAATCCGTCGCGTTCATGCTCTCGGAAACGTCGAGTAAAAAAACTATATCTCTGCCAACCTGTTTTATATTTTCTGAAACAGGATCTCCCTGCGGTCTCATTAAAGCGGCAATTATAAAAAAAAACGAAAGAATGACGAGAACCGCTTTTACGGCTTGTTTTTTTCTGCTTGAATCAACCGATATTTTTTTTAACGCTTCGGAAGTCGCGAATATTTTCAGCAATCTGTCTTTTTTCCTGAAATATAGAAAGTATAAAAAAATAATAACGGGAATAATCCATATAAAATATACGTAATAAATATTTTCAAACCTTTCGATGAATCCCATAATTTTAAGGTATTCTCCTGAATATAGTAGTTGATAAAATTATTTCCAGCAGTAAAACCAATAATCCCGGCAATAAAAATTTTCTAAATAATTCGTTGTATTCAAGATAAGCGCTGTCTTCTATTTCGGTTTTTTCAAGCGAATCAATTTCTTTATAAATTTTCTGAAGAGATTCGCCATCTTCGGCAAGATAAAACTTGCCTCCGGTCATAGAAGAAATATTCTTCAACGTCGCGGCGTCCACCTCGTCGCCCTGCATTCCGACAAACATTCTTCCAAAAATGGGGTCGTCAATATACTGCCCTCCGCGTTTGCTTCCGATTCCAATCGTATAGACCTTAATTCCATTCGCCGCCGCAAGTTCTGAGCCAGCGGCCGGCTGAAGATTTCCGTATGTGTTCTGCCCGTCGGTTAAAAGTATTATAACCTTGCTTTTTATTTTATAATCGCTTGATTTATTGTTTTTATAATATTTATCCGCTTCAATCATTTTCAACGCAGTATAATATAAAGCGTCGCCTATCGCGGTCATCTGGGATATTTGCGCGTATTGTCTGAATTGATTTAATTCTTCTTGAGACATCGAAGCGCCCATCGCATTGTAATATTTTTCGTAATCATACACTTCTATCGACTTAAGAAAATTATCAAAATTACTATGCTCCAGAGTTAATGGGCAGTTAAACTCGACAGCGCCGGAAAAAGAAGTTATACCTATCAAATCGTTCTGCCTGCGTTTTCCGGAAGCGAGCTTTCCCGAAACGAATTGAGCGAACACTTCTTTTACCACGTCGAGACGAGTCATCTGTTTATTTTTAAAATTCATAAGCTGTTTCATAGAACCGGATTTGTCTATGACCATTTGAATAGCTATGCCTTTAGTTAAATGCGTTTTAACCGTGATTCCTTTTCTCGGTCTTGCCGCGGCGAAAATTAATAAAATAACGGCTATTATTCTCAGAACCGCGGGGATATGTCTTAATCTGTATCTCCAACCCTGTTTTATTTTTTTTAATTTCCTGACCGAAGAAAATTTTAACGAACCCTTTCGTTTTTTGGAAATCGAAAAAAATATAATATACGGTATTATAACTATCAGCAGATAGAAAATCCAAGAGTCTTTGAATTCCGGAATAAAACCAAACAGATTCATATTACTGCAATACCCCTGCTTCTCCCTAATTATTTTTTTCTTTAGTTTTTTCGATAAAATCTTTTACAAAATCAAAGGATTTCTGAATATCATTTTCACCGGGTTTATGCTTTGCAAATTTTACCAGATCCGAATGTTCGAGAAAATCCTTTAATATTTTATTTTCTACATCATTGAAAACATTATTTTTTACCATATCGTTTAAAAATTCTTCCGTAGTCTGTTCGGGCGCTCTTAATCCGAACCTGTTTTCAAGATATTCGCGCAAAATCATAGACAATCTGAAATAGAATTCTTTTACAAGATTTTGTTCGATAAGTTTTTCTTCGATAAGTTTTTTTATCCTGCCGTATGCGATTTCGTGAGCGGAAAATTTTATAATTTTAATCTTATCTGCGCCTTTGCGTTTTCTATAATACCAAATTCCAACTCCTGCCAAAATTAATGCCAGAGCCGCAATCGCAATATTCCTTATGATTCTTTTGTAATCGAGTTTTAATTCCACCGTATAAGTCGAATCTCTGAATTGAGGAATTTGACCGGCTGTGTCGACAAGCGAATTTACCGTTATTTCAAGCGATTTTGTTTCTATCGTATAGACGTTGGTATCCGAGTCCGAAGAAAATTTTATCTCCATAGGAGCAATCGCGTATTTTCCGGATAAAAACGGATCAAGTATATATTTTTCGGAGATCACAACGGTTTGAGTGTCCGGATATGTTTTCGGCAAAGTAATCCTGTCGCGAACTATAAATCCGCCGAATAATTTTTCGTTATAATCGGGAAGCTGCGCCGTATATCCGTTTTCGCATTTGACTTTTATATAAAAATCAAGGGAATCCGCCAATGTGATTTCGCTTCTGCTTGCTTCGACTGTAACCTCGACCGGACCCTTGTAATTTACGGCGGTTAAAACTTCTTCTCCTTCTTTTGTTTTGTTCGCCTTTTTTTTACCGGTTCCGCAAGAAATTATAAACGCAACCGCGAAGAATATTATAGTTGTAAAAAATATTTTTTTCAGCATACTTCCCGACTTCTTTTCAGTTTATTAAATAATTGTTTTACTTATAATTCGAATGAATTACGACCTTATACTTAGTTTTAAGTTTTTCAAAATATTCTGAAAACAATTCCCGCTCTTTATTCTGTCGTTTCTCGGTTTGAACCCTGTCTCTCGCTTCGTCGTATTTCGGCATACGTTCCGGTTCTTTTTCAATAATCTTAAACAAATAAAAAACGCCGTTTGCTTCGATAAAATTCGCGGGTTTTTCATTTGGTTTTTGGGAAAAAATCGAGTTCTGAATATTTATGTTCGAACCGATTCCCGGAATATCTTTGTTTTTTTCTATCCAGTAATCGAGTTTGCCGCCGTTTTTTGCCGAATCGTCGATTGAAAATTGTTTTGCGGTTTCGCTGAAATCGGCGCCTGATTTTATTTTTTTCAAAGCGTTTTCAACCGCTGATTTATCCGCGCATTTTATCATTAAAACTTTTACGCGTTCGTTCTGCTTAAAATCGTTTTTATGCGCTTCAAAATAATCTTTATAATCCGCTTCGGATAATTTAATGCTGTTTTTTTCCTCTGAAACAACCTGTCTGCTTAAATAATTTTTTCTGAATTCTTCCAAAACTTTTTCAAAATCCGGCGAATTATTCAGTCCGCGTTCTATCGCTTCAAGATACAAGGTTTCATTTTGAACCCATTCGTTAAGAATCTGCGTTTTCTGCCGAGCGTCTATCCTCTGAAGATATTGTTCTTTTCTCTTTGACAATTCTTCCGGACTCAAGGTTTCGCCGGTATATTGCGACATTTGTTTTATCTGGATTTCAATCATATTTTCAATTTTTTTATTTAACTCGTTTTTAGTTATTTTCATTGAGCCGATTTCCGCCAATACTTCAGAATTATCGTTTTCCGCTTCGGATTTATTTAACGACGAACGCGCGGATAATTCCGCGGTTAATCCGGAAGCGTTTCCTGATTTTCTGAAACATTCGATAATATTTTTATTAATGTCGTTTTTAATTTCGCCGACCTCTTCCGTAGATTCTGAAAATATAAAATTTTTTATGGCGTTATCATAATCTCCGGTTTTCATCAGAAGATTTCCTATTCTAAAATAGACGCGAGCTTTTTCGGTTTTATCCAAATGTTTATTGGCCGTCAGATAATTTTTCCAGATTTCAGCGGCAGTCTTATGAAGATTTCTGTTTTCAAATTTTATTGCGGTATCCTTATCTGAAAAATTCGCGGTTTCGTCCAAATCCGAATTATTAAAATTTATCAACGCCGCAATCTGAATAATTATAATCGCGGTAAGCAAAATTAAAACTATAGCGTTAAAATTTAATAAAGGTTTTTTCGGTTTGTCTCCCGGCAATGAAAAATCGAGTTTGGAATCGCTAATCTTATCGCTTTTGTTTTCTTCAATCATAACCTTTTTCCTCTCGCCCTGAAAAAATTTAATAAACTATTTATATACGGTTTATCCGTTTGAATTTCCACCAAATCAATTTTTAGAGATTTAAAAAGTTTCGATATTTTTTCGGTTTCGCCAGAGTTCATATCTTTGTAATTCTCTCTTAAACTTGAAAATCCCGAATCGATAAAAACAATTTCTCCGGTCTCCGCGTCTTCAAGCTGAATAAAACCGACGTCCGGAATTTCTATTTCTCGCGGATCCACGATTTTGATTGCGATTAAATCGTGTCTTTTATTCGTCAGCGCAAGCTCTTTTTCAAACAAATTTTCGCATAAAAAATCAGACACAAGAAACGCCACGGATTTTCTTTTTAAAATCATATTCAAATATTCGAGAGCGATTTTTAAATTAGTCTCGTCGCGTTCGGGTTTATAAAACAACAATTCTCTAATTATGCGCAAAGCGTGGGTTTTACCTTTTTGCGGAGGAATAAACTTTTCTATCCTGTCGCTGAAAAGTATTAGCCCTATCTTGTCTTTATTGTTAATCGCGGAAAACGCAAGAGCAGAACAAAGTTCCGCCGTTATCTCGCGTTTTAATTTATCTATCGAACCGAATTTTCCTGAAGAACTCACGTCCACCATCAGCATAACGGTCAATTCGCGCTCTTCAATATAATATTTTACAAACGGAAATCCGGTTCTCGCCGTAACGTTCCAGTCTATGGACCTGATTTCGTCGCCGACCTGATATTCGCGGACTCCTGAGAATTCTATTCCTCTGCCTTTGAATGCGGAATGATATTCTCCGGCAAAAATATCGTTGACAAGACGGTTTGACTTAATCTGTATTTGTCTTACTTGTTTTAATATTTCTTTTGGTATCACGGTTTCCCCTTGATAATATATTGAACGTTTTACGATTTTCCGGCGCAAAGTCCGGATTAAAACTTTCCGGAAATTGAAAATCCTCCAAACATCGAATCAGATATTTCGTTTCTGAAATATCTCGAGTCTTCGTCTTCGCAAAAATATTTTGAAGAAAACAGATAACCCGCGCATACGCCGTAATCTATGTTATTAATTTTTTTCGACAACTTCAATCCCAAAGATTTTTTTTCAATAGAAAGCCATTCGTCTGTTTCGGTTCTGCCTGAAATAAAATATTCTTCGCCGGTCATTTTTACGAACGCGGAAACCGTCATATCTTCCTGAAGTTTATAATTCATAGAAAAACTCAAACCGTTCATTCCTTCGGCTCCCAAATTCGCAAACAGTTTATCGGAAATATTATATTGACAAAATAAAGGAAACATCAATAAAAATTTTTCTCCAATATACTGATACGCGATAACGGGAAAAATCCTGTATTTTCCTCTGGAAATATAGTTTATTCCGATTTTCCACGATTTTTTTTCATTTATGTTATAATCGTAAATAACGCCGGTATTCCATAATATTTCTCTGTTTGAATTGAATATTTTATCAGAAAGAGAACTTATTCCGGTCGTAAATGTAAAGTCGCTTATATTCATATTCGCAGACGCGCCCGCCGAATTAAGCCGTTTTACCTGATAAACCCCCGGCAAATTCAATCTTTCGCCAAACCATTTTCCTGAAAACTCAACGCCTCCCGAAAAATTTGCCGACTTGAATTTACCCAATTCAAATCCGTTCGATAAAGAAAAATTTTTCTCTTTATAATTATCGGCGGAAAAATATTCCGAATTCAAAACAAATCCCGCTTCCTGATTAAACGCGGAAAAAGAACGCGCATCGTAAGAAAGCGATAATAACAAAAACAAAACGGCTGCTATTCCAACGGCGTTTTTCAAAATAATCACCTCGTTAGATTCAACGGCATAATTTAATCTACATATTATAATAAGCCGTCGCGTTTAAATATAACGTCAATAAACAAATTTTTTTGTCATCTTTTCAAAGACGTTATATATAGTAAATTTTGTATTATCAAAAATATTTTTTTTCGCAAAATTTTTTTGATAATACAAATAGCTTTTTCGGCTTACCCGGCTTATGGAACTTTAATATTATCAAAAATTATTTTCAAAATATCTTCCGATGTTTTTTCTTCGGCTTCGGCTTCGTAAGACGGTATTACTCTATGTCTTAAAACGTCGTATCCGATTGATTTAATATCAAGCGGAGTAACATAACCGCGACCGTTAATAAACGCAAAAGCTTTTGCGGCAATCGTAAGATTTATGGTCGCCCGCGGCGAAGCTCCGTATTGAATAAGAGGTTTGATATCCTCTAATCCGTATTTTTCAGGTTCGCGCGTGGCAAAAATAATATCAAGAATATAGTCTTTTATCTTATCGTCGATATAAATTTCATTCACTAATTCCCTTACCCTCATAATATCTTTTGGAGAAATTATTTTTTTCAATTTTTTCGAGTATGAGGTTAACGCCATTCTGTCGAGTATCTGTTTTTCTTCTTCTTTTCCCGGATATACGACTTTTAGTTTGAACATAAATCTGTCGACTTGAGCTTCGGGCAGCGGATATGTTCCTTCCTGTTCAATAGGATTTTGAGTCGCAAGAACCAAAAACGGCTCTTCTATCTTAAATGTTTGAGCGCCTATGCTGACTTGTTTTTCCTGCATACATTCAAGCAAAGCCGACTGGACTTTCGCAGGCGCCCTGTTTATTTCGTCAGCAAGAATTATATTCGTGAATATAGGTCCTTTTTTAATTGTGAATTCGCCCGAACGCGGATTGAACACTTCCGTTCCTATCAAATCGGCAGGCAATAAATCAGGGGTGAACTGAATCCGCTTGAACCCCGCGTCAGTAACGTCCGCAAAACAACTGACGGTTAATGTTTTCGCAAGACCAGGCACTCCTTCAAGCAGAACATGACCGTTTGCAAGAAAACCTATAAACAATCGTTCAAGCATATATTTTTGACCGACTATCACTTTTCCTATTTCCTGAAAAATCTCCTGAACGAACTCGCTTTCCTTTTTTATCTTCTCGGATATTTCTTTGATTTCCAATTTTTATCACCTCGTTTTGAACATTCAAACTTCTATAAACTATATTTTTTTTAAAAAAATGCAAACAATTAAAATCATAAGCAATTTATATTCTATTTTATATTATTATTTTTTAATTGTTTTTTTTTCAATTTGTTTTATTATTAATTGCTTTAATTTTATAATGTTTTTAAGGATATTAGATACGCCATTTTGACTTTTGTTCAAAATATTTTTTATCTAATATAATTTTTTGTCATAGTCGAGAGGAAAATTTATATGACCGGCAATCTTTTAGAAAAACAGACGGAACTCGATAGATTTCCGAAAAGCGGACATATCGCTTTTTTTTATAAAACGAATATTGATTATTCCGAATGGATGAATCTTTTTATATTGGATTGTTTGTATAAAAATGAAAAAATCATTCTTATTACAGAGAGCCAAAAAATTTTAGAATATGACTCTCAAAACAAACAATTACTAAATGATAAATTAGTCTGCGGACATATCGTTGTTTTAAAACCCGATTCCTTTATTCAATATGGAAAATTAGATGCGGCAAATTTACGGAATAAATTACTCGAATACGAAACTGAAACTTTAAATACAAATTATTCCGGTTTAAAAATAATCTACGATATTTCTTTGATTGTTTCCAATAATGATTTTAGCGTAGAATTTTTGAAATACAAGAATGAATTCGGAAAAAATTTCAAAGATGATTTTACGTTGTTATTATGCTCATACGATTGTTCAAAATTGAATTTTGATATTTTTACCAAAATTTATTTTTCACATAAATATTCTTTCATTAACGGTATTCTGTGCGAAAATTTTTTATTCATCAATCCGGAAGAAACGCTTAATGAAACCAGTCTCGATATTTTATATAAAAACATTTGCGGTTATGAAGTATTGAAAAGAAAAACTTCAGCATACGATTCAGACGTAATAAAAAAAATCGAGGATAAATATCAGGAAAAAATGTTGTTGCAATTCAACAAAATTAAAAGCAGACATATAGATTCGGCTTTGAAAAACATCGAACTGACCGCGCTTCCTTTGCTGGAAAGACTTCTCGAAAATATGGAAAACAACAATAATAAAAAAATTCTTGATATGATTATTAAAAATCTTACTAATATCAGCGACCCGTTCGGGGTTAAACTTGACAGATTGAAACCTTATTTAACCAATACAGAAATTGAAATTTGCTGTATGATAAAACAAAAATTGCGTTCTAAAGATATAGGGAAATTATTGAAAATTTCTCATACTACTGTCGAGAGACATAGAAACAACATAAGAAAAAAATTAAATCTTGATAAATCGGGGATTTCATTGATAAATTTTCTTAGCCGGAAATGAAATGAAAATATCGAATCTTATTTTTTTAGCGGTTTTAACGGCGTTTCTTTTTTTCACCTCGTTTTTAAAACCCAATTTATACGCGGATTCTTTCAATCAGTCGCTATGGAAAAAATATCTTGATTTCATTTCAGTTTCGCCGGAAAATATCGAATACGAAGAATGGTTGCATAATAACGCTTCAATCTCTGAAATTCCAAACGGATTGAATCTTAATTCCGATAAAAAAAAATTTTCGATTTTAGAAACACCTGAACATACCGGAGTCGCAGCCGATTCAAAAACCGATTCTTTCTCAAAATCTTTTCCTGCCTCCGATTTCGTTTCTAAAAGCGATACAGTATTATTAAACGCCGATTTCGTTTCTAAAAGCGATACAGTATTATTAAACGCCGATTTCGCTTCAGATTTTGATACCGCATCATTAAACGCCGATTTCGCTTCAGATTTTGATACCGCATCATTAAACGCCGATTTCGCTTCAGATTTTGATACCGCATCATTAAACGCAGATTTCGTTTCAGATTTAAATTTTAATCTTAATGCCGAAGAATCCGCGAATAATCAAACTCCAAAACTTCAAAATCTAAACGAAGGCAACGCGTATCCCACGAAAAAAGCAATACTGAATAAAATTGACGAACACGATAATTTTATCAGAAAAAAAAAAGCGAAATACATAAGGATTCCAGCCGCTTTACTCTGCATTATTTCATTGCTTTGACTTTACATAAATGAAAAAAATTTTACCGGTTTGCCTTTTATTCTTTGCAGTTTTAGTTTCATATTATTCGCTTGCTCTTAACAACTCTCCCGGTTTATACGGAGACGACGCTGGTTATGTTATATGGGCTAAATCGATGCTGAACGGAGGCGGGCTTGATTATACTAACGAACCCGAACCTCGAAAAAGCGGCTTTGTGTTATACGTTCTGCCGGCTCTTATTGCTCCTTTAGTTTATTTAACAAAAAAAATCGCAGTTTATAAGATTGTTCCTCTAATATTTTCAGTCTTTGCAATATTTCTATTTTTAATGTATCTGAAATCCAAATTTGTATCGTATAAATTAATTACGGTTTCGCTATTGCTTTTAATTTTTAACCCTTTGTTTTTTGAATATTCGCATCAGATTATGGCTGAAAATATTTTTATTTTTTTAAGTTTGGCAACGGTAATTCTGGCTGAACGATATGAAAAATCCTTAAAAATATTCGATTTCAATTTCATTTTTCTAATCATACTTTCTGTTTTATCATACTTCACAAGAGCCGCGGGAATTACTCTTATCGCTTCAGTTATCGTATATTTTTTTATAAAATCACCCAAAAAAACAGCGGCAATTTTATGCGCGTATTTAATTTTTTTCGGGATTTTCGGATTAGTCCGGAATTACGGAAAACCCGTTGAAAAAGAAAAATATTCAAGCATCATTTTAATGAAAAGTCAATATGAACCCGAAGCCGGAATAAGAAATATTGCCGACGTTTTTAAAGACGCCTCAAGAAAATCTTTGGTTTATACTATGCGGCTGCTTCCTGATATGTTTATTTATCCATTTTTTAAAAACGTCAAGCCTTCGATTCGTTCTTTAAATTTTATATTGCAGGCTGCGAGCGGATTGTTCATATTCATATTGATATGCGCAGGATTATTTTTCAGATTGGCATCTTATCAAAAATATTCTTGTTTTTTCTTCAAAAATATTGTTGGTAAGATTTCTAACTTTTCCGATTTATCAGGCTTAATATTCAATTTTAAAAAAAATAAAACTTTTTTTAAAAACATGGAATTTCCTGCCGTTTATATAATTTTAACCGTTTTAATGCTTTTAATCTGGCAGATTTACAGTTCAAGATATTTATTGCCTCTGCTTCCTTTCATAATTTACTATTTCGTCAGCGGCGCAATAAAAATTTTAAATCGCAAAACATTCATTTTATGTATAATCCTTCTTCTCGCCTTTAACATTATCGGTCAATTTAAAATTATATATCTTGAAAGAACCGGTTATCTTCCGGACGAATGGAAATTTTATTATTCTACAATGGACTATATAGATTTTAACTCTCAAAAACAGATAAATGTTATATGCCGCAAACCTTTGTCATATCACATCGTGTCTGATTATAAACTTAAAACTATCGGCTATCCCTTAAGTTCAAATCCCGAAGAAATCCATAATTTCGTAGCAACAAACAAAATTAATTATATCATCCGCGATAATTTCGCCATCAGCGGAGTAAATACCGCTTCAAAATATCTCGATCCTTATTTGAATAAATATTTAAACGAACTCGAATTAATATATGTTTCAAGCGACGGTATAACAAAATTATATAAAGTTTTGACCCAAAAACTTCGTTAGATCATTTAAAAATTGTCCAAATGCGGTAAAACGCTTGATAGCGACAATTTTTCAATTGTAAAAAAATCTATTCAATTATTGGGTTAAACAAAAAATAGTATTATTATCAATTGATAATTTATAAAAATTATATATTATTGGTGTTGCAAAATTTTTTAAAAGCTGGAGTAACTATGCCGTATAAAAATTTTTCAGCGATAAAAATAAAAATGTTCTTGAAAACAGCGATTTCTATTTTATTAATTTTAATTTTCAATAATGAAATCTGCGCCGAAGAATTTTCAAAAACAAATCAGGATTCGGATTTTATTAAATCGTATTCGCTTCAAGAATGTATTGATATAGCGTTAAAAAATAATTTCAATTCCGCCGCGTCAAAACAGGAAATTGAAATCGCCGAATTCCAATATAAACAAGCTTTGTCGGCATATTGGCCCCAATTATTATTTAATTCGAGTTTCAGCAGATTATCAGACGACCCGAATTTTATTTTTCCGCCTCAACCTATGAATCTCGGCGGTCAATCGGTTATTTTTGCCCAATCAATAGCCAATTCACAATTAGCCAAGCAGGGAATAACTCCGACGACTGTCGGACAAGCGGCGTTCAATACGGCTCTTGACCAAACTACTCAACAGGTTTTACAGGGATTAGTATCCACGCCGATGCCTGAATGGGACGTTAAAATTATGGATAGAAATACTATAACCAATTCCATAAACCTAACATTTCCGGTTTATACCGGAGGAAAAATTAATTCCGTCGTAGAACAAGCCGCCGCAGGAATCGAAGTTGCAAAACAAAATTCAAAAAAAACCGATTTGCAGGTAATCTACGACGTTAAAAAATATTATTCCGCCTGCGTTCTTTCCGACAAATTGAAAAACATCGGAGAAACCGCGCTTGCGAGGTTGGAAGCGACGCTTGAACTTACCGAACACCTATATAAAAACGGTTCCGGAAAAGTAAAAAAAACAGATTACCTCCGCAATAAAATGATTGTTGACGGAATAAGAGCCGGAGTGGCTTTATTAAAAGGAAATTCAGAGCTCGCGTATGCCGCGTTAATCAACGCGCTTGGAATTAATCAAAATATTAAAATTGAAATCTCTGATAAAGAACTTAAATTTAATCCGTATAACATTTCATTGGAACAATTGCTAAGCAATTCTTATAAATTTAATCCGGACTGGGCTATGCTGAAATCGGGATTAAAAGCGGCCGAATCTAAAATCAAAGAAACTCAAAGCGAAAATTATCCTAAAATAGGAATCTTCGGTTCATTGAATTGCATTAACAATTCATATCAATCAGGGATAATGTCTGATGAGAATAAAAAAAACTGGAGCGCCGGCATAGGAGTTGAATTCAAACTTTTCGACGGATATTTGACTAAAAATAAAATCCGCGAAACAAAAGCCGCTTTAAAAAAACTTGAAACTCAGCAAATAATTCTTGAACGCGGAATAGCGTTAATGGTAAAACATTTATTTATTTTAATACAGTCGTTTCAGGAACAGGAAAAATTTTTGAATCTGGCTTTGCAATCTTCAATAGAAAATTGCGAGTTGAATACAAGGGCGTATCAGGAAGAATTAGTTGAAACCAAAGACGTAATCGAAGCCCAGCTTATTGAATCGTATATGCAAGCTCAATATCAAAAAATTCTTTACGACACTATTGAATCTCAAGCAAAACTCGATTTTATTATAGGAACCGAGATTAATAAATTGTTTTCAAATTTTTAAAAATTTTTATGAAAAAATTTTCGACTATTGTTTTGTCCATCATTTTTTTTCAAATATCGTTTGCGTCAAAATCAGATAAAATATCAGCCGCAGATATATTAATAAACCGCAGGCAAAGCGAATTCAGGGTGGCTCAAAGCGGAAAATCTCTCGACAACATTAATTCAAGCGACGCTAAAGCCGCTCTTGAAATCTGGTTTAATCAATTTTTTAAAGAAAATAATTACGACGTTAAAATAAATGTCGCTTTGTATAACAATATTGATTTGATTATTAATGATTTGAATGAAAATAAAATTGATTATTTAACTTTAAACTCTATTGAATACTGCCGGATAAAAGAAAAAGTTCCTATCGAAGGACTTATGGCGGGTTATCAAAACCGGAAAATTACAAAAGACCTTGTTTTAGTAACAAGACGCGGCGACATAAAAACTTTAAAAGATTTACAAAACAAAAAAATAATTGTGGATATAAGCAATTTTGGCGATTTGCCAATAATGTGGCTTGATACGATGCTTTTAAAAGCGAATATGCCGGCTCATATGTTTTTTTTTAAATCAGTAAAAAAGGTTTATAAATCTTCTCAAGCGGTTATGCCGGTATATTTCAATCAGGATTTTGACGCTTGTCTGCTTAATGAAAACGCTTATAATATTTTAACCGAACTAAATCCTAATATTTCAGAAAAACTTCGTATTATTGAAAGATCTCCTTCATTTTTAGGGAGAATATTCTGCGCTTCAAAAAACACCGACCAAGAAATGAAAAAAAAACTTATCGGGATGATTAATGATATGAACAATAATGTGAAAAGCAAACAGGGACTTGCTCTTTTCAAAGTGGATAAACTGGTTTTGTTTGATTCTAAAGATATGGCAACCGTCGAGAATTTAATTAAAGAATACGACGAATTATTAAATAAAAAAAAATAAGCGATTGGTTTAATATTTTTACAAGGTTTGATTGATTTGTAGAGAATTATCATGATTAATTTTAAAAATTTTTGTCGATTAATTATTTTATTATATATTTACGCTCTTAATTTACAAATATGTTTTTCGGACTCTTTATCCGCCGACTCTCAAAAAATATTTAAGTTTGGACTGATGAAAAATACGTTTCCTGAAGCCAATCCTAAAGACGCCCAAGCGGCATTTGAAATATGGGTTAAAAATTATCTGAAAGAAACTCAAAATAAAATCAGAGTAAAGATTGTATCGACTGTTTTTGAAGATATCGATTCTTTGACAGCCGCATTAGAAAAAAAAGAGATTGAATTTATAAACATTAATACAATGGATTATTTCAGAATAAAAGAAAAAATGTCAATAAGCCCTATTTTAGTTACGGCAAAACAACACTCGCCGACCGAGAAATTATTATTGTTATGCTCGAAAGACAATAATATTAAAAATGTAACTGATTTAGTAAATAAAAAGATTATCGCGCAAAAAGGAAAGTGGGACGCAATACCCGCTATATGGCTTGAAACTTTGTTGATAAAAGAGACTAATTCTTCGTATGATATGAATTTAATAAAACTGGATAAAGCGTCTCAATGCGTTTATAACCTGTATTTTAAACAGGCGGACGCGTGCATAGTATCCGCTAACGCTTACAGTTTAATAAACGAATTGAATCCTAAAATATGTTTAAACGTTAAAGTCTTGGCGGAATCTCCGGATTATCTGCCGTTTATATTTTGTCATACGGATTTTGCCGATAAAAACATTATTAAATTAATAAAATCTACCGCTTTTAATTTTGAAAACAGCTCTTATGGAAAACAAATATTGACTTTATTTCAATCGCAAAAAAATTTACCAGTAAAGGATATATATTTAAAAGAAATAAAAATTCTTTACGATACATATCAACGTTTTTTATCTGAAAATAAAATTAAAAAAATTATTAATTGAAAATAAAATGAATATCATAGGTTTTTTAAAAAAATTCAAACCGGAACATTTGAAAAATAAAAGAAAAAGCATTTTATTCAAAACTTTGATTCTACTCTGGAGCGTCATTATTTTCACGATTTTAATTTTCACTTTGGCATTAATACCGTATCAAAAAAACATTCTAACGGGAATGCTTGAATCGGAAGCTAAAACAATAGCGTCGTCAATCAGTCAGATAACGGCTACGGCTTTAATATCGGAAGATTTCAGTTTTGTCGTTGATCATTGTATGGGAGTGGTGAATGAGCGTCCGTCGATTATTTATGTTGTAATTACGCGCAAAGACGGTTTTTCTTTAATCCACAATAAGAAGAATTGGACAGATAAGACTTTAAACGGATTTTGGGTTTCAGACGAATTAAAAAAAGGAAGAATTATTTACTCGGATATAGCGGGAAAAGAAGTGTTTCATTATACCGCTTCGTTCAAATATTCGGGAATTGACTGGGGCTGGATACATATAGGTTTATCGCTAAAAAAATTCAACGCAGATTTCAACGCCATACACATTCGTTTGCTGCTTATATCCTTTTTCTGTATTTTTTGCGGTTTAATCATTTCTTACATTTTTTCAAAAAAAATCAGCGCTCCCATTTTTAAATTGCTTGATATAACTAGAAAAGTAACAGGCGGCGATTTATCCGTTAAAACTGTAATCCGGACCGGAGATGAAATAGAAACATTATTCGAATCATTTAATACTATGACTGAAACGATAAAAAATTCTCAAGAAAAAATTATTATTGTAAATAAATACTTATTCAATATCCTGAAATGTATGAACGATACATTATTTGTTATGACCGCCGGCGGCATTATCAAAACAGTTAATTCCGCATTGACGAATCTTTTGGGATACGAAGAAAATGAGTTGGCGGGCCAATCGGTTATACATATTATCGAACCGGAATTATTCTCAAAAATACTTGATTTCGGCAATTACAATATAAAGGGATATATGTCGAATATCGAAATCAAATATATTTCCAAAAATAAAAAAGAAATCCCCGTTCTTTTTTCCGCGGCGCTTATGCGCGATGAAAACAACAATATTCAGGGAGTTGTTTGCGCCGCGGTTAATATATCTCAAACAAAAAAAATGATGGAAGAATTAAAAAATAAATCCGAACAGATTGAAGAATCCGCTAAAAAAGTCGCCGAAGCTTATAATCTCCTTCAGGAAACTCAGGAACAATTAATTCAATCCGAAAAAATGGCGGCAATAGGAACTTTGGCCGCGGGTATAGGTCACGAAATCAACAATCCTATGGCGTTTATTAAATGGAACATTAATTCTCTAAAAAAATTCCAGAACAAACTCGCGGTTTTTTTTTATGAAACCGAAACAAATAATAATGCCAATATTGTTTCTTTTGCGGAATTCATAAAAAAAACTAATTTCAAAAAAATAATTAAAGATATGGAAGTTGTTTTAAATGAAACCTCGGAAGGTATTGAAAGAGTAATATACATTTCGCAAAACCTTAAAATGCTTACGCATCCCGGCTCTGATACTTTTGAAAAATGCGACATAAATTCTATTATAAGAAAAGTATTCAATTTTCTTATCAGAGAATACAAATATAAAATACGGTTTGAGCTTGATCTTGGAGAAATCCGTAAAATCAACGGAAATTCTCAGCAATTAATGCAGGTTTTTATGAACCTGCTTATAAACGCGGCGGATTCTATTATCAATGAAAACGGTCAAATAATTATCAAAACGTATTGTGAAAAAGATAATTTATTTATAATCGTTTCGGACAACGGCCGCGGTATTCCGGATGAAATCAAACATAAAGTTTTCGATCCTTTTTTCACGACTAAAGAAACTGGCAAAGGAACCGGACTCGGATTAAATATTGTCTATAAAATAATAAAAAAACATAAAGGGAATATTTCTTTTGACAGCGTTCTGAACGGAGGAAGCACTTTTATAATCGAACTGCCGGTATCGGAATAAACTATAAAAAAATGAAATTATTATTGCATAGTGAAATTTCGATTTAAAATTGTAAAGATACTATTTCTCATATTCAATAATTCCGGCGGAAAGTTTTGAAGCAAGTTTTACAATAGCGTTATATTCCATTTCCTTTTCGGAAGGATACTGAGGTTTTGTAGAACCGGTTAAATCTTTATATTTATAAACAGCCCGTTTATCGCCTGAAAATTCAGCCCAGCTTTTTTCAAAAATATCTTCTGCCGTGAACGTTCCGCTATGTTTAATTTGACCGGAATTAATATCCGTGATTTTATACGTTCCGGTTGCCATAGTTTTAGCAAAAACGGTATAAACGGTCGTTCGCGCTCTGACTTTATCATAAACATTTTCCTTCTTCTTCTTGCCGGATTCGGTAACATATTCTTTTTGACCGGCAACCACTTCTTTGCTTTCATCAATTGTTTTTTTTGAAACGGCTGGCGGAGTGTGAATTATTTGAATTAAAGTTCCTGTTATCAATTCCTGCGCTCCAAGCAATTCGCCTGCAACAGTTTTGCTTTTATCCGAAATAATTCCCGACAAAGCAAGTTGTTGTTCTTTAAGTATAACCGTCAAATCGTCTCTCATTATAATTTCATTGAATTCCATTATTGCTTTGTTGTTAAAAATATCCTTATAAACCAAATCCGTCAGCAACGCGGCATTCGAAGAATTAGCGATATTAAAGGTTTTATCTTCAAATCTCATTATCGCAATTCTTTTCAGCGCGGTTTTTTTGGAGAGATTGTATTTTTCTTCCGCGTCCTTATATCCCGGTATTATATTCAACGCCTCTAAAAATTCTTTTGCCGCGGCTTTTTGAATGTCGCTTTTTTTGTCTTGAAACAGATTGTTTCCAAGAGAATAATGATATTCCGCGGCATCTAATTTTGCCGCTGAAAGCAAATTTAAAACCTCGTATTTACGAATCGAAACGTATTGTTTGGTTTTATCATTATAAATTTTCGGGAGATTATCAACCGTATCGTTTAATTCCTGAATAGCTTCATATTTTTCCAGTATATTATCATATCTGTCTTTTGAATTGGTATTTTTAAAACGCTCGATCTCCGATTTGTATTGATTAACGGCATTATCGTAAGATTCAAAAAGAATTATTTGCGCTTTTTCGTATTCCGGTTTTTCTTTTATTGACTCCGCGGCTTTTTTAAAAGATTCTCCATACTGTTTTTTTTTAGACAAATTTTCAGCTTGCGAACACAAAGACCCATAATTTGTGAACGTCGAACAATTTGACAAATAAATGGAAATCACAACAAAAAAAAATAATAACCCGGTTTTCTTCAAAAAAATATTATTCGCGAACAGTTTCATAAACATATCTCTCTATATTTGGCAGTATTGCATCCGCGGCGTTCTCCGCCGCTTTTTCCACCGCCTTAATTTTAGAATCTTTTATATCTATTCCGGCTCCTTTGCAAGACGCGCTAAACGACGCTACCGCTTTTTTATCTGATTCCGAACGAGCCGAAAGTCTTACGTTTGCTTCGGAAATTTCAAAAACATTATACGGTTCTTTTCCTATATGTTCGACTTCAACTTTTAAAACGATTCTTATAAAATCAAACTTTTTTTTAGAAAAGGTATTACCGGTTCCGGTTTCAACGCCGTTAAAACCGGCGTCTATAATTTTACGTTCAAATTTTAAACCAAAAAGTTTATTGAATTCAGCGTCATTCTCAAATTCAAGAATTATTTTTTGATCTTTTTTTCGTTTTAAAAACAATTCTTGAAGTTTTAATTTTTCTCCCAATTGCTTTAACTCTTCCTTTTTTTTTCTCGCGATTTCGTCAAATTCGGTTTCTGGAACAGACGCATAAACGTATGCTTTATAAAAAACAAAATTATTGCCGGATTCGGTTCTGCCGTATTTTTCAATAAACCATTTTTCGGCTTTCATTCTCGAAACAAAAGCGTCAACTTCAAATTTTTCATTTTGTTTCGACATTACTGCGGCGTCTTTAATATCGGATGTTTTTCCGTAATAAGCCGAATATTTTTCGAACAATTCTTTTACTTCGACTCCGCAATAAGAAGCGAATTTAACCAAACTATTTTTTAAAGCTGAATCTCTCGCGTCTTTCTCAGTCGAACAATTATCAGAAACGCCGGTAAAATAAAGCGTTCCTTCGGTTTTATTTATTTCTTCAACAATCCATTCCGGTTTTTCTTTAGGCGTAGATTCAATCAAGTATTCGGAGTAATTTTTTCCGTCCTCGATTTTTTCATAAAAAGCGGTTTTCTTTGCCGATCCGCATCCGCTTGTCGCGATTATCAAAATTGAAATATAAATACAATATAACTTTTTCATTTGAATTTATGAATTTGAAAAATGCCGTCTTGCATAATCAGAGTTAAAAAACATTTTAACCGGAACCTTTTTTTTATCGGAGATTTCCGAAGGAAATATAAAATCTATCTTTATTTTTGCTCCTACCGGAATGACAATTTTATTTTTTCTATGTCCGAAATAAGGCAAATCAACGACCGGAAAATCATATTTTTCCAATATTTCAAGAATCGAACGCTTAATTGAAATCGAACCTTTGTTTTTTTCCGACGAAACGCATTTATTAAAATCTATAAAAAGACATTTTGTGTTTTCAAACGCGCCGCCGTTTTTTAAATGAGTAATCAGTCTATCGATTCTGTAAGGTTCTTCTTTTATATCTTCAATAAACATTACGTTGCTTTTCTCAATCTGCCGAAAATATTTCGTTCCGAGCATTCCTGATAATATCGAAAGACAACCCGCTATGGATATTTCGGCTTTTACAGATTTTAACCCGCTTGTTGGAGTCTTAATTATTTCGCAATTAAACTCATAGTTTAAATTTGTTTTTTTTAAAATTTTCTCAAATAATTTTATCTGCCTGTTATATGTTTTTTCATAAAAATCCGGAACCAGCAAAAAACCGTAATAATTGATTTTTCCAGTTTCAGAATTATCGGCTATTATGAGCGAAGTCAAATCGCTATAACCCATAATCGGACTGCGGGAAATTTTCTTAAAATCTATTTTATCTATTAATCTTGCAGAACCGTATCCGCCTTTGACTCCAAGCATTATATCCGGATTCTGTTTTTCAATATAAACAAAATCGGCTATTTTTTCTTTGTCGGTTCCGGCAAACAAACCGTGTTTTTTTAAAAGGTTGGGCGGCGTAATAAATTCAATATTTTCAATAGAAGAACTTAAACGGGAAATTGCTTTGGCAATCTTTGCTTTTTCAACAAAATCCGCCGGAGAAAACAATCCGATTTTTTTTTTTATGACCTTTATGTTTTTATTTTGTTTCATCTGTCAAATGTAATCTATTTGCGTTCGACTCGCAAATCTATTGTGACAACCGCGTTATCATATCCCGGCGCCCATCTCCAGTTTGAAGACACATGCTGTTTGGCAAGATTATTCAATTTAAGAAATTCCGAAGCTTTAATTACATATATTTCCTTAATAAATCCGTTAGCGTCAATTTTTCCCTGCAATCTTATGAAATGATATTCTCCTTTATTTAACAGATGACGCGCGTCAAGATCGGGTTTTGAGATTATACCGGGAATCTTATTGCTCGTTTCATTTGTTCCCTGTTCGCCGAAAGGGTTATATTCGTTGAAAAAATCGCCTTTATTATCGCTTGAATTCGAGCCGGGTTTTATTTGCGGTTTGCTTACGACATTTTTATAATAAGAAGCGCTATCCTTTTTATTTGAATTTTCGTCCGAACCATAATCCGTCGAATTGTTATTTTCATCTGAAGTTCCGGCTGCATCTTCCGTATTTATGCCGGGACGGTTAGAATGCTTTAAAGGTTCCGACTTGGCTTTATATCTAAAATCGGTTTTTACCGACTCTGAAATTTTTATTTCGCGCGACTCGTCAAAAATATTCACTTGATATTTTTCGGTTCGATTTGAAACTTCAGCGTTGACTTTTCGAGCGGAAGCGCGGAGTTTAGCCATAAGTTTTTCAAATTCCAAAGATTTTGCGGCATTCTCTTCAAGCGGCTCGGTTTGTTTAGACATTCTACTTTTTTTTTCGACAACCGGATTTGTTTTTTGACTGCCGGAAGAATTATCTTCTTTATTTTCAAAATCAATCTCTTTTACCGAATCAATATTTTTCGCCGACTGGATTTCTTTTGCGGATTGTTCAGTTTTAACTTGGTTTTCAACGTTCTTATCGACAAAATCTTTTTCGCCTTTTTTTAAAATGTCAAGATTATTGATGTTTTTAATGACTACTCTTATATTTTGAGATAAATCTGCCGGTTTCTGCAAACCGAACTTTGACATAATAATTAATACCAAAAATTGTAGAATAAGACCAGAAAAAAAAGATATTTGAACTCTTTTTTTATCGTCTAAGATTATATTTTTCTTCATATTATCTTTAATTATATAAAATTTTTATTTTTTTTCAAGATTTTTCTAAAGTTTTTTTCAATTCTGCCGATATATATATCAAGTTAGATAAATTTTATATATTGTTTTAATAATTTTTTAATAATATTTGGAGATAAAATGTTGAATCTCATATCAAAAAATTCAATGAAAAATATCGCGGATGAACAGGAAAAACTTACTTCAGATTTAATCAACAGATACGAATATGCCATTAGAGAAAAAGATTCAGTGATAAAAGAACAAAAAGAAATTATTGGAAAACAAAAAGATTATATCTATAAATTGTTAAACGAAATTGAAGAAGAAAGCCGTTCTCCTTTTTTTAATTTGAAACTCGGTTTCGCAAAATTATTCAGTTTTATACTTTAATTTTATGAACGGAACCGCGGTAAAATTTCGGATAAAAGTATTTTCCTTTTTATTTTTGTTTTCCATTTTAATATCCTCGTCTTATCCGCGGCAGATTTACGGTTTTGACAGAATATCTTTATCAGGATATTTCGCGAACAATTCAGAATATGATAAATTCATAAAAGAATTCGGGTCTGCAATTTCATTTTATCAAAATCTTCCGGCTGAATCTCTCGGACTATTCGGATGGGATATAAGCGTTAACCTTAAAACTGCTAATATAAAAGAAAACAAATCAATCTGGAAAAACGCTACCGGCGACGGCTCTAAAAAAACTTCCGGTTTTTTATATTATCCTCAATTGATAATAACAAAAGGAATACCCTGCAACATAGATTTGTCAGCGTCATACTCGCCAATTTCAGGAGCCGGAATTTCATTGATTTCGGGAGCCGTCAAATGGGAATTTATCGAGGGAAACACTTTAATTCCCGCCTTTTCAATAAGAGGCGCGTATTCTAAACTGATAAAAAAAACAAATTTCAGTATGGACGACATAAATATTTCCTTATCCGTCAGCAAAGGAATAACTATCCTTACCCCGTATGCGTTTACAGGTTTTAACCGCTCAAAAATATCAAGCGTCAGCGTTATCGGCGCATCGTTAAAAGATAAAAGCGAAAACTCTTTTTTTTATGGCGCCGGAGTAAAATGTTCCGCCGGAGTTATAAATTTTAACGGTTCGGCTGTTTTCTCCGATATTCCGGTTTATTCATTGTCCGCAAGTTTTGGTTTTTAACAAAAATACTTTTCCGCTCAAATTATATTAACGCCAAACTGCTCAAAAAAATTTCATTTCTAATTTTTTTAGCCGATGATATTTTAGTTTTTTTTACCTATTTTTAAGTTTTACGCATTTGCATATAACGGCGTTGGGCGAGCAAATGCCGTTTTTAAAATTATCGATATTGGACAAGGTAGTTTCCGCGATATTCTCTAAAGCGTTTTTAGTAAAAAACGCCTGATGACCCGTGATGATAACATTAGGAAAAGTCAGCAGTCTTGCAAAAACGTCGTCCTGAATCATCGCGTTTGACAAATCTTCAAAAAACAAATCCGCTTCTTCTTCGTATACGTCCAATCCAAGATGTCCGATTTTTCCGGATTTCAAAGCGTGTATGACTGCTTGAGTATCTATCAATCCGCCTCTGCTGGTATTTATAATCATTACGCCGGTTCTCATTTTTTTTAACGAATCCGAATTAATGATGTGATATGTTTCCGGAGTAAGCGGGCAATGCAGAGATATAATATCTGAACGTTCAAACAAAGATTCCAACGAAACGTATTCAACTCCTATTTTTTGGCAATGTTCGTTCTTATACGAATCAAACGCAATAAGTTTGCAGCCGAACCCGTTTAAAATATTCGCTGTTATGGCTCCGATTTTTCCTGTTCCTATTATCCCTGCCGTCAAATTATTTAAATCAAATCCAAGCAAGCCTTCAAGCGCAAAATTGCCTTCTCTGACTCGAGTGAAAGCTCTGTGAATTTTTCGGTTCAAAGCAAGTATAAGCCCTACCGTATGTTCAGCCACGGCATACGGGGAATAAGCCGGAACTCTTACTATTGACAATCCGAATTTATCGGCGGTTTCAACGTCAACGTTATTATATCCGGCGCACCGCATTGCTATCAATTTAACTCCGTATTCGGCGAGTTTACTTATTACTTTGCTATCAAGTTTGTCGTTCACAAAAACGCATACGCAATCGAATCCTTTCGCAAGCGAAACCGTTTCAAACGCAAGTCTCGGCTCGTAAAAAAATAATTGATGCGAATGTCGCTTATTAGCTTTTTCCAAAAATAATTTATCGTAATTTTTTGAACTAAAAACCGCAATTTTCATTTTCCAAACAACTCCTTTTTAATATTATTTTGTCAAAAGCAAGCGTTTTACCGCATTTAAACATTTTCCTTAGCGCATTATTTCCCGCTTTTTAGATTTAAAAGCAAGTCCTAAAAAATAAGAAAAATATACGGACGAAGACAATATTACTCCGTCCAATCCGTAAAAATTATTAATTAAAAAAAATATTAATATGAATTTCAAATAAGTTTTGCAGTTTAATTCGAAAAAAATTATTTTCACAGTCAAGTATATGCAGACAAACAAAATCGCAAATCCTATTATTCCGGATTCCGCAAGCGTTTGAAGATAATAATTATGAGCGTAAATAACATCGTTCGCATAATCCGGTTTATATTTGAAATAATAATTCTTGAATTGTCCGGGACCGACGCCGGTTAAAACATTCTCGTTTTTCCATATTTTTAGAGCCGCCTCGAAATTTCCAAAATAATATTTTATAGACTTATTGTAAATGTTATTCATCCCGCGATAACTCATTATTATGATAAAACAAATAGCCAGAAAAAATATAGTTCCCAAAAAAATCCGCTTATTATTTTTTTTAATTAAAAATATCAAAGCCAAAGCTGACAAACAGGATAAAGCCGCCGATAAAGTTTTTGAATAAAACGCGCATGCGCCGGAAACGGCAATTAGAGCGGCAATAAAAATTTTTTCAAAAATATTAGAATTTTGTTTATACGATTCGATAAGCGCCGCCGCGGTTATTATCGAATAAGACGCGAATATGTTAGGTAAAACGAAAACCGAATAAATTCTTCCATCAGCTATGCGTCCTAACGCTTCCGGCGGAAGGGAGGTTCCATATAATTCTAAAATATAATCGAATCCTATAAACTTTTGGTATAACCCGCGCATAAATATATATGCCGCTAATGCGGTTAAAACGTATTTTTCGTATTTTAAATCCGAAAGATAAATCTGCAAAAAAAATAAAAAGCATATCAGCATTTTATACAGCTCAAATATCGACGCGCTTGCCGAGACTATTCCGGCGGATTTGGTAATCGCGTTGAAATAATTATATATAATAAATCCAAATGAAACCGCAGAAAACAATTTTATTTGCGGAGAAAGGTTTGATCTTTTGTATTTCAAATAATTATAAATCAGAATAAAACAGACTATCAATAATTGGATAATCGCTATAACGGGCAGTAAATCGAAATTTTCGGAATTTTGAAAATCAACGAAAAGAAAAAAAATTAAAATAATATTAGATAAAATATTAACGATGCGGCTGAACATCTGTTGTCAAATTATAATAAAAACCTTGGTTTTAATTCAGCAAGTTCTTCCTGCGGAGTCTTTCCGATTATAACCGAATTATTCTGAAGCGGTATGGAATTTTTATCGGGATTTTTTATTTTAACGGTTTTTTTTAAAATTCCGGTATCCGCAGAATCGCTTTTTTTATAATCAATCGTTATATCGGCGTCTTCGTAGACAATCGACCCCTTTTTAATTTTAACGGTAGTTTTAACCTTATCTTTTATAAAATCGAACGATTCCACATATCCGCTCGTTTCGGAATCTATAATCACAGGCGATTGTTCTTCCAAACCTGCGGCATTGTCGAAAATTATATGCAAGGTATAATAATTCATTAAACCGTCTGATTGTTTGGCCGGTTCGATTTTATTATCCGCATCGTTGTTTTTTTTTGAACATCCCACAAAAAAACAAATTATTGCAATAACTATGAAAATGATTTTAAAATTTTTTTTTTGTTTTTTGCGCATATTTTTGAGTTTCTAAAGTTCCGGCGATAACAACAAAAAACGACGTCAAAGATAAAAACATAATATCTTTTCCCTGAATATTGGCGTCTCCGCCAACCACTCCGTTAGCGGTTTCGAGAACCAGCAAACCCGGAATTCTTTGACCGCCAATTAAAAAAAGAACAATTCCCGCCATACCGATTATTATGAGAAAAGTTCCTTTAATCAGAGAATGTTTGTCATTCTGCCGAGAAATTAAAAATATTACCGGTTGGAGTATTAAAACAAATACAAACGCGTTCACAAAAAATTCTATTCCGGATTTGTTTCCGCTAAAATCCAGCATTCCGGATAATAAATATATCATTAAAATTACCGAAGTAAGAATCGAATAGAAGATTGAAAAAGACGGCAGAAACATTGTTTTAAAAAATTGAGAGATGTCTTCCCAAAGAATAAACGCTGCCGACAGGCCGGTAAACGATAATGCAATCTGAATAAAAAGCAGATTATATGAAATAGAATTCTCCATATTTTCAGGGTCGCCCGGCGAAACTAAAGCGATATACATTATCAAACAGAATATCCATAAAACCGCGTTAAGTATAAAAATGTTTTTAATTTTGTTTTCCATAATTTATTTGGATTCTCCTTCAAATATTTTAGAAATTTTTATATAATTATTATTAACATTAATTTTAAAATCAAATTCAAAATTCTCAATAAATTTTTTTATATTGTTTCTAACCGCTTCTTCTTCAGATTCAATAATTAACGACAGCGTATTATCGGTAATAAAATAACTGATAGTTACAAAACTATCGTTTTCGACGTCGTCTTCTACCGGATGTATGGATAACAATAACGTGTTGATATTATTTATTATTTTATACTTTTCATTGGAATTTATTTTTATTTTATTTATCAATTCGATGATTAACTTCGAAGTTTCCTTCAAACATTCGTTATTATTGGCGGTTTTAAAAGTATAAAAGTTTTCATAATGCTCAATCATTTCTATGCCGCGCCTATTTTTATCATATAACAATCCGTTTACTACCCTGTTAAGTTTTGCTATCTGAAACGGTTTTGTAAGATAATGAACGGCTCCGGCGTCAAATCCTAAAATTTTATCGTCGATATCTCTTTTTTCGCTCAAAATAATCAACGGAACGTTTCCGTCGAATTTCTCCCGCAATTTTTTACTGAACTCGTAACCGTCCATCACAGGCATTTTTATATCTGTGATTATCAAATCCGGAAGTCCTGATGTTTCAATTAATTCAAGCGCAGCCCGCCCGTTGTCCGCATCCAGCGTTTCAATATTAAAAGATTCAAAATGTCGTTTTATAATCTGTTTAATATCATTATCGTCTTCTACAATCAATATTCTTTTTTTCATAATCAAATTTCATTTTTGAAAATTTTGTTTATTCGAAAAATAATTTAATCCGCATTGCTGAGACATTACTTTTGAAAACGGTTTAACCGATTCGGTCAGCCAGACGTTTCCGCCTATAACCGAACCTTTGCCGATAACCGTATCGCCTCCGAGAATCGTCGCTCCCGCGTAAATCACGCTTTCGTCTTCTATTGTCGGATGCCTTTTTTTCTTAAGGTCAACGTTTTTTCCATTTTTGGATTTCGGAACGCTCAAAGCTCCAAGCGTTACGCCCTGATATATTTTCACGTCGTTTCCGATAACCGTCGTTTCGCCGATTACTACTCCGGTTCCGTGGTCTATAAAAAATCTTTTTCCAATTCTCGCTCCCGGATGTATGTCTATTCCTGTTATTGAATGAGCGTATTCGGTCATAATTCTCGGTATCAAAGGTATTTGCATTTCATATAAAGAATGAGCTATTCTATAAATGAACACCGCTTTAAATCCGGGATAGCTGAATACTATTTCATCAACGCTTTTCGCGGCGGGATCTCCGTCAAAAGCCGCATTTATGTCTTCGTTTAGCGTTTTCCTTATTTCGGGAAGTCTCTCAAGCGTTTTGCCGGCGAGAATTATTCCCTGATTATAACAATCAACGCACATCCTATAATGATCGGAAGCGCATTTATGCCTGAAACTTTTCGATACTTGTTCGGACAATTTATCGAATAGTTTAAAAATATTCGAACCGATATTATATTCCAGCGAAGATTCGGTTATATCCTGATCGCCAAAATATCCGGGAAAAAGTATATATTCCAGTTCCTCGATTATTTCAATAATCGAATTTTTTGAGGGAATTTTTTCGCTGCCCGTTTTTTTTATGGTTTCATCTTTTTTATATTCTTCGGCAAGTTTTTTCGCTATGCCGGCAATATTTTTTTTTATTTCAACGGCTACCGCCGGTTTTATTCCGTCAATCTTGCAAATTTTTTTTTGTAATCGTTTAGTCTTTTGATTCGTCATAATTATATTATAAACCTAAAAAATCTTTAAACTTCGACATTATTCCTTTTTCTTTCTCGCGTTTCAGCATATTATCAACTTTAACGCTTTTGCCTTTTGCGGCGGTGATTTCTCCGCGTTTGTATGCGTTCAATAATTTGCTCCATATTTTATTTTTTTTTGAAAGCGAATCGCCTTTTTCCATATACTTGTATAATTTATCAAGAACATATTTCTGGTTTATTCCATCGAATTTATTGCCTTGAACGCCGGTTATAGTTTCAGCGACCTTTTTATCCTTGCCAAGAACCGCATTAATCAAAACAATCGCGCAAAGCATATCGTCTCTAACGCTTTTTTCAGAAACGCTCACTTTTTGAAATCCTCTCTGCAATTCGACGGCTATCTTATCCAGTAATGGAAGAGAGTTTCCCGCCATATCAGGATTTTTCGGCAAGGTGTTTAAAACTAAACTCTCGAACTTAGAAAGATTAATTTTTTTAAATTGACCGGTCGAAATTATTTCTTCAATCTGTTGAAGTTCCCAACTCGCCATTTTTTTATTTTCTTTTTTCATTTTACCTATATAACTCCGGTATCTCGTAATAATTATTCCTAAAAACAAACATCTGGAATAAATTAATCAAAAAGCCTGATCACCAAAATTTTTTATATTGTTCTTTATCGAAATATACTTTTCCATCTCTATATTTGGACGAATATATTTGAACGCATCCCCAACTCAAACAATATTCGGGATTCCAGAACGGATTTTTTGTGGTGCCGTAATATATATGGCAATTTGATTTTTTGCAGACCATTTGAACGTAACACGGCCAAAAAACTCCAACAATATTTTGCGTCATATTTTTTTTGTTTTTTGACGAGCGAACTCCCATTGTAAGATTCTTATATTTCTGGAGTTTGAGATTTTTTTCCGTAATAATTTTATATACGGATGATTTTGAAATCTTCCATTTTTCAGCCAAACCCTTTACTCCGTGTTTATCCAGAAGAACCTGCAAATCATTTTTTTTCATATTCCTCAGTTCTTCGAGTTTTGACTTGTTTTTTGTTCGGGGCAATTCTGCACCTCCAATTTTTTTTTATCTCGCCATTCCCTTTTGCCATAAAAGCAAAAATTTATTTGATAAGATACTAACGGCAACGCGCCGTTTTAATTCTTTTCTAGCCATTCCCTGGAAACGGCGAACGCGCCGTTTTAATTCTTTTTTCGCTATTCTCTGAAACGGCGAACGCGCCGTTTTAATTTTTTTCCATTAATCTTTAAACGGAGACATAGCTCTTAACTTTTCAATTATTTCCGGCATTATTTTTACAACTTCATCGACTTCTTCTTCCGTGTTGTATCTTGATAAGCTGAATCTTATGGAACCGTGAGCGTATTCGTATGGAACTGACATAGCCATAAGAACATGAGACGGTTCTAAAGAACCCGTTGCGCAGGCGGAACCGGTAGAAGCGCAAATCTTCTTTTCATTCATATATAACAAAACCGCCTCGCCTTCCACATTTTTAAAACTTATGTTCAAAGTATTAGGCAGCCGGTTATCAATATCTCCATTAATTTTCACTAATCTAATATTATTTTTCAAAGCTGTTTCAAGTTTATCTCGCAATCTTTTAACTTCGCTGTTTTCATATTCAATATGTTTTTTCGCAAGTTCGGCGGCTTTCCCCAAACCTATAATAGAAGCCGCGTTTTCTGTTCCGGCTCTTAATCCGTTTTCCTGATGTCCGCCGATTAAAAAAGGTTTAAAAGGCGTATTTTTTTTTAAATACAAAACTCCGATTCCTTTTGGAGAATGGAGTTTATGTCCGGAAATTGAAAGCATATCAATATGACTTTTTTTTAAATCAATATTGATTTTTCCGGCTGCCTGAACCGCGTCTGTATGAAATAAAACTCCTTTTGATTTAACGATTTCAGAAATTTTTTCGATTGGAAATACGGTTCCGGTTTCATTATTCGCCCACATAACGCTCGCTATGGCGGTTTCATCGGTAAGGGATTTCTCAAGTTCTTTTAAATCAATTCGACCGAGCGAATCCACGTCCAAAAAAGTTATTCTATAACCGGTTCCGGATAAGTATTTGCAATAATTCAAAACCGCCGGATGTTCGACTTTAGTGGTCACGATATGTTTTTTTTCCGGAAAAGACAATATCGCCGAATTTATCGCGGTATTATCGGATTCCGAGCCGCAACTTGTAACAATTATTTCTTCTATCGAATCGGCTCCTAACAAAAACGCTATTTTCTCTTTAGCGACGGCTATTTTTTTAGCTACGCCTCCGCCAAAAGAATGAGCGCTTGAAGGATTTCCGTAATACTCCGAGAAATACGGGAGCATTTCCTGAAGGACTTCGGGCGATGTTTTTGTTGTGGCATTATTATCAAAATATATTTCTTTCGACAATCTATCTTACCTCTTTAACCTGAATATTCTTATCAATCCGGGATTTAAGCGTTTCTTCTACAAATGATTTTATCGTCATCGTTGCCATTGGACAGCCAGAACAGGAACCTTTCAGTTTAACTGAAACCACATTGTCGGCAAAATCTACCAATTCAATATCGCCGCCGTCGTTTTGCAATCCCGGTCTTATTTCATCGTTTATCACGCTTTTAACTTTTTCTATTTTTTCTAAATTTGTCATTTTTCTTTCTCCTTGAGTTTTATAAATTTTATTTATTATCTCTAAAATGTCGGGTTTGCATTTTCCGCAGGCGCCTCCGGCTTTTGTGTGATTAATAACATCTTCGACAGTTTTTAAATTATGGTCTTTTATCGCTTTTTCAATTTTAAAATTCGATACTTTAAAACAATGACATATTATTATTTCGCCGGGCTGCAGATTTTCTCCCAAATCCTCTTTATAATAAACCTTTAGCGCTTTTTCCACAGCTTCCTGCGCCATAACCGAACAATGTATCTTCGCCGGCGGCAGTCCGCCCAGCATATTCACAACGTCCTGATTGGTGATTTTTTTTACTTCTTCCAGCTTTTTACCTTTAATTAAATCGGTTAAAACCGACGACGAAGCAATTGCGCTGCCGCAACCAAACGTTTGAAACTTAACGTCGATTATTTTTTCATCCTCTATCTTTAAATACAATTTCAAAGCGTCTCCGCAAGCCGCGCTTCCGACTTCCACCACCACGTTGGCGTCGTCAAGTTTGCCCGCGTTATGAGGATTCAAAAAATGCTCCTTTACTTTATCAGAATATTCCCACATCTATAACTCCCCGCTATAAACACTTGTTTTTAAAAACACTTGTTTTTAACAAAATTCAAATATATATTATAGCTTTAAAATTCTCAATTGTCAAGAAATATCATTAAAAAATAAAAAAAAAAGTTGTTATAATTTATTTGTTAATATATAATTTTATAAATTTTTTTAAAATATTTTTCTTCTATTCTATTTTTATAACTATTTTTTTAAAATTCTTATTAAAAAATGAACGAAGATTTTTATTTTAAAATCATATCTTTTTTATTTTTTTTTGTTTAAAATTGAATATAATGATTGAATATAAAAATCGCGTTTATTTTTTTGTATTGTTGTTTTTTTTAATCGAGTGGATTAATCCTTATAATTTCTACGCCGAACCCGCCGACAAACAAAAAGAAGAAATTTACAATCTCGCTTCTCAAATCATTGGAATTATCGATAATAAAATTTCCGCAGTCTCAGAATCGGATAAAAAAAAACTGGCTGAATTATTAATCGAGCAATCGGAATATTTTCTTTTAAAAATGCAAACTACTGAAAACACCGATTCTGATTTGGCTTTGAAAGATAAAGAATCTTATATAAATTTATTAAAAAAAACCGAACAAATCTACAATTTCATTGATTACCAGCCCGGAATATTTTTATGTAAAAGCAGATTATTGAAATTTGAAATATCAGGAATTGAACCGTTATCCGATTATGAATCCTCGAAAAAAAATCTTATCGGCAAAATATCGTCTTATTTAAAAGAATTGCCCGCCGAAGAATCGGCGCAATTTAAAAGTTCCTCAAATCAAAATCTGGAAATTAAACCCCTTCCATCCGGTTCGGAATCCGTTGCGGAAAGCGTTTCCGCAAAATCCGTTGCGGAAAGCGTTTCCGCAAAATCCGTTGCGGAAAGCGTTTCCGCAAAATCCGTTGCGGCACCTGTAAAAAATGTTAATGATAAATCAATTTTTTCCCAACAAACCGGAATAAATACTGATACGCCGCAATCTCAAAGTTCCGGACAATCTCCGGAAACCGGCATTATCTCCAATGTCAGTTCTACTCAAAATGAAACTCATCCGGTTATACCGGTAAATTCCGTTTCGGGTTCTGCCGAAAATTCAAACGATTTTGATTCTTCAGCCGCAGCCGATTCGCTCCCCAAAAAAATAATCTTATCCGATACTTATCAAATACAAGAAATTAAGGAAATCCTCGAACCGTCGGTTTCATCAAGTCTTCAGCCTTTTTTTCATCAACCGGCATTATTGGAACCAAAACTTTCATATTCAAACGATATGAAAATATCGCCGGTTCTCCGTCATATTCTTTTCACCGAAAAATTAGAAAAAGAATTTGAAGAAATAAGAAGTCAACGTTTATTAGACCTTACGGATTTAAAATACGGAAATACAAAATTATCAATCAGCGGACAAAAAACGATTAATTTTTCTTATTCAAACAGAAAATACTCTAAGAATACGGATTCTACCGAAAATTCATCTGATTTTAAAATCGACCAGACGCTTGAAGTAAAAGTTCGCGGTAAAGTCGGCGACAACGTGGAAGTCAATATTGATTATGACGATCAGCGTTCTTCATCGAACAGACAGCAATTAAGCATCGATTACAAAAGCGACGAACATATTTTAAATAAACGGACAAACAGTAATATTTTTTCCGGATACGCCGCGTTCGGGGATATAGTTTTATCGTTGCCGAGCACGGAATTCGTTTCATACCGCAGAAGTTTATTTGGAATTAACGGCGGAATAAAAATCAGAAATCTTAATTATTCCATACTTAAAGCGGACCAGATAACGCTTGACATTATCGCTTCACGCACAAAAGGCGAACCCGGTCACAAAGAATTTACCGGAAATAACAGTTCGCAGATTATCAATACGGTATTTGACGTTAATTACGTAAAAAACAAATATTTTAAAGTTCATACCGGCGTTGGACTCGATACCGATATCGACGTAACGTCTTTGTCGGTATATATAGACGATAAAAATCCCACTAATGACCAATCGAATATAGATACTTTCGCTATTGAAGTGAATCCAAACGATCATACAAAATACAATATTTCAATGAACGGAGATACTTACAGAATCTATTCGTTCACTCAGCTTACAGCCGTAAAGGATTACACTTACGACAAAACAAAAGGAATTCTCACATTAAATTCTTATATAACCGACAATTACGCAATCGCCGTAACTTACACTACATATAAAGGATATGCCACGCCCCATAAAAAACTTATAAAAAAGGATAAAGATTCTCAAAATTCGGATACTTATTCAATTTATAACATTAAAAACAGATACAGTTTCGGAGTAAGCAACATCAATAAAAACGACCCTGATTTCATTTTTAAAATCCAGGATAAAAACAATAATTATATGTCCGATTATTACGCCAATGCGGCTGATTCAAGTTCGGCGATTTCTTTCTTGAAAATTTTCGGACTCGATAAAACAGGTCCTGGTCCGGATGGTTTATACGGAACATCCGACGACAGACCGGACGGAAAAATAGACGATGATTTTATTGATTACGAAGACGGCTGGGTTGAATTCCCCGATCCGCAACCTTTTAACGGCTCAGGCTCGGCTCAATACGGTTTATCAAATCCTTTAATTTACACGGACGATAATCCTACGAGCAGATTTAGATTTTATCTTGAATTAAAAGCTCAAAGTCAGCAGTTTTTTCTTAACGCTTTTGACCTCGTTAGAAACAGCGAGATAGTGAAAGTCGACGGAAGAACTCTTACGAGAAACGTTGATTACTATATTGATTATGAAAGCGGTTTATTGATTTTTCTTGACCCGTCCTTATTAACAAAAAACAGCAAGGTTGTAGTCGATTACGAAAGAGTTCCGTTTGGATCGTCGGCAAATAAAACGCTGGTCGGAACAAGATTTGAAGCCATTGTGAACCCGAATTTTAAAGCCGGAACAACAATGATTTTTAACACCAACGATAAATCTTCTGAAATTCCGACAATTGACGCCGCGCCCCAGAGCACATCGGTAAAAGATTTTGATATGGAAATGCGCCCTGCAAACTTATTCGTCAATATATTAAATAAATTTTTAAAAAACGATATTAAAGAGCCGCCGTCGTCATGGTTTGACATTAAACTTATTACAGAAGTCGCAAGAAGCGAATTCGACCCCAATATTTTCGGCAAGGCTATGATAGACGATATGGAATCTTCCAAAGACGCCATTGATATCAATATGAATTATAAATCATGGATGCTTACCCATTTAACGGAATCCCAACCCGGCTGGAAAAATCTGCCGGTTTCAAAAAAAGGGTGGGTGACTTTTGACGAGACCTCGCTTGACAACAATATCGGACATAAAGCGGTTCTGGAAGACAATGAAGACAATCAAAAATCTATGATTATTTCATATGATTTAACCAACGATTCCGCCGGAGTTTTAAATTATGACACATGGTTTGCAATTAGAACGCTCGTATCAAAAGACGGCGTAGACATATCAAAGAAAAAATATCTTGAATTCTGGATTCAAGGAGCCGACAGTTTTAATATAAGTCTTGATTTAGGAAGAATTAATGAAGACGCCGACGGCGACGGAGTGTTGGACCAGGAAGACGGTTTATATGTTAACGGAATCCCGACTGAAAAAAATTCATTGAACGGAGTTTTAAACAAATCTCCCAACGAAGACGTGGGTTTATCATACGAATGCGGCGGCAAAATTAAAAATACCGGCAAAGGCAACGGAAGATTGGATTCGGAAGATATGAACGGAGACGGCGAACTTGATCAGATAGAATCTTTTTACAGAATAACCGATATTGACACGTTTCAAGGCGAAGGAAAAATAATAAACGGAATCCCTTACAAATTTTATAGAATAACTCTTGGAGATTTATATCAAAACTCTATGAATTCGCCTAATAATAAAAGCATTAAACACATCAGATTTATTTTCACAAGAAAAGACGGGGCAACCGCAGCTCCTGCCGGCAATATTTATATGGACTATCTTTCCATAGTCGGAAGTTTATGGCTCGACGGAGATACGGATAATTTTAAAGCCGGAAGCAAAAACAATATCGACGACAACGATTACGCTTCTTTCAACGAAGAAATGTCTTTAAGAAAAGTCGAAGACGAAGACGAAGGAGCCGTAAAAGAAAGCGCGTTATTCTTGAAATACGATAAAATCGGTTATTACGATTACAGTTCGCCTTCATACAAATATTACGCGGAACGAGATTTCGGAAGATCTATAAGCGTGGCAAAATATGAAAAATTGATTTTTTACGTCCGCAGTTCGGAAAATAACGGAGAAACAGCGTTTATCAGACTTGGAGACCAAAACAATTATTACGAATATAAATTTAAAATTCCCGAAGTATCTTCAGACATAACAAAATGGGAGAAAATTGAAATTCCATTAATGGCGTTCAGAACTATTGTCAATTCCATTAACGACAGCTCTGTGAATCCTCCTTATATTATTGATTCCGGCCCTTACCGGGTTTGCGCTCAAACCTCGCTTGTTTCATTATATAACATCAGAACAATAAAATTCGGAGTTATAGGCGACACGAATTTATCCACAGGAAATTTGTTTATTAATACGCTCTATGTGGAAGGAGCGATTAAAGAAACGGGAATTGCCAGAAAAACTCAGTGGCAAACCAAATTTTACAAGGACATTTTTATTTTCAACGCAAGGGAAGATTACAGAGAAAACACTTTCCGCAGCGTCGATGAGATTTCTTCTTCCGTATCGCAATCATTCGTTCCGGAAAAAAGCTCGAAAAAAAGTTACGACGGCAGCGTGGCAATCGGCAGACTGCTTCCTTCAAAATGGGGAATAACTCTGCCGGTAAGCGGAACTTATACAAAAAGCGACGTTGTGGTTGAACCGGACGTAGTTCAGGACGTCGAGCGGAGTAAGATAGGGACTACCGGATCTAAAACGCAAACGTTTTCAACGTCTTTTTCAAAAGACAAATTTCCGTTGCTGAAACTTGATTATGAAAATTCGGAAACAGATAAAGATTTAACCGAATCAAAATACAAATTTCTATCGAAAAAATTAAATTCTTCGGCAAGTTATTCAATTAATTTCAACAAACATATTTTCGGAGAATTGGCTTTAATAAAAAAAATACCACTGCTTAATAAAATCCCTTCCGGAAAAGAATTACGCGTCGATATGAACTACCAGTATAATTACACTATCGACGATAAAGATTATATTCTCGGAACCGAAGCTTCCGCATACGACAAATATGTTACGCATTACAAGAAAATGGGAATAACTTCCAAACCGGCAAACTGGATTAGACTTCAGCCGAATATTTCGATAACCGACAAATATCATACCACTATGCAGGTAGACGGACTTGAAAACAATATAGTTCAAACCTCCATAAACATAGATATAATCAAAGTATTGGGAATAAAACCGGTATTCGATTTCAGCCGCAGCAAAGATTCAAGATACGATATTTCAAGACCTGATTCCGACCCGATTGAAAATCTCGATTACGGCGCCGGAGTAAAACTCGATATATATCCGGTTGACTGGTGGAAACGCCTGAAATTTTTAGACGGCAGGTTTAATCTCAGCGGAAAATATGTGGAAACCTTAAACGCAAATCAAGCCGTTAAAGATAAAAATTCAGATATAAACGCTTCATTATCATTGGACGTAAATATCAGACCCAACGAATTATGGAAAAGACTTAAATTCCTGACCGTTCATTATTCATACGGCAATAACGTATCCGCGACATATTCAAAATTGGGAACCGATAAGGATTTCAATTCGATTTATACGGATTATTTTTCAAAATACATCTGGCCCTGGTTAAGCAAGGATAGAATACCTATAAACGAGGGCGACACTTCAATAATAGATAAACGTAGCGCGGCGAACAATTCTCAATCGCACACCATAAACGGACAATTTAATTTCTGGGATCCTTTAAGCTTGAGATATGCTTATTCCACAAAAAATTCTATTACGCAAAGTCAGTCTTCGGAGAGTTTTAGCAAATCGTTAAGCGCTCAGATAAATTCGCGGCTTGATTTGATTAAAAGCCTTAAACTTATGAAAAAAACAAAAAAATCAAGTTTAAACATCGATTATAAATATTCAAAAGACGATTCCGGCGATTACAAAATGAATTTAACCGAATCGCTTAATCACGACAGAAACATAGGTCTTGAAATATTATGGACTGATAAATTCAACACTGTTTTCAATATGGGACTTCCGTTCAGCAAAAAAAATTCAGTTTCCGAAAGCGGACTTACGATTGAAAAAACGAATTCCTACACTCCTAAGATCACGTGGAATTATTATACCGCGTCGCCTTTCAAATTGTTAAAACCATTCACAAATAAAAAATGGATTTTCGACAATAAACTAAATCTTAACGGAACAATCAATTATAATCTGCAAAAAACCTCGATTCAACGAACCGACAATACCAATTATAATTCTGCGAATCTTGTCGAATTCGGTTTTACCGTAGGCGCTCAATACGATATGAGCGATTTTTTCAGAATGAGCGCGGATTTGCGTTTGAACAAGCATCAAAATAAAATTACCGAAGGCGACGATTACATAGAATACGGCATTAACACTAAAATTATTATTATTTTCTGATATGGCATGAAAAAAAAAAGCGTCATTATTATCGCTTCTATATTGTTATTAACGGTTCTTCATTTCATAATTTTAAGCGACAGCGGGCTTGTGCAAAGATACCGCCTCAATAAAGAAAAAGATAAACTTCAAAATGAAATTGACAATCTTAATATTGAAATTTCAGATTTGAAAACCGATATCATCAATCTTAAATCAAACGATTTTTACGTTGAAAAATGCGCAAGAGACAATTATAAACTTCTTAAACCCGGAGAAATTATTATTAAAATCGAAGACGGTTCAATGAAAAATAAACGTTCGAATTTAGGCGATTCCATTACGGCGTTAAATTCAAAATGAAAAAAATCCCCGATATTTTAAGAACTATTTTTTTTTACGCTGGAATATTTATTATAACAGTCGCCGTTTGTATCGGAATTGTTTTAGCCGCTTTATTAAAAAAAGAAAAGACCGCCCGTATTTTTTTTAAAAAATGGGGAAAATATATTGTTAAATTAACGGGTTCAACCGTAAGTCTCGAAGGTCTGGAAAATCTCGATTTTTCTTCAAATTATCTTTTTTGCCCGAACCATTCAAGCGCGTTCGATATTTATGCGCTGTCCGGTTATCTGCCTTTTGATTTCGCGTGGATATCTAAAGAAACATATTTTAAAATACCGCTTTTAGCCGAAGCTATGAGAAATATAAATTGCATAGAAATGAACCGGACTAATCCGAAAAAAGCGTTCGCTTCACTGAAAAAAGCCGCCGATATTATACGGGATAAAAAATTATCTATCGCTATTTTTCCGGAAGGCACGCGTTCTCCCGACGGCAAACTGCAGGATTTTAAACGCGGCAGTTTGTATCTCGCGGTCGAAACCGGCTTAAAAATAATTCCGGTTACCATAATAGGAGCTTTTGATATCCTGCCGAAAAAACGCCTGATTATTTCCAGACAAAACGTAAAAATAATTTTTTCCAAACCTTTGAATCCGCCGGACAAAAATAAAGAAACTCAAAGAAAAACAATAGATGAAATAAAAAACATAATCAAAAACAATCTGGAAAATTCAAAATAAAAGTTACAATTCAAATCTATTCATAAAAATTAGTCGAGTAGAGCGAGATAGGTTTTAAATTGATAATGTATTAAATGTAAAGTGAAGTAGCGATTTCAATTGGAATTGTTTAACCTTTTCTAAAACATATATACGCTCTTGTATATTATATAAAGTCATTCATTGACGTTATATTTAAATGCAACGGCTTATTATAAAATAATCAATTCATCAAATCATAACCGAGTCTGCAGAAATGGAGGTTTAATTTGTTTTGCGCAACGGTTATATTTTCTATTTCATATTCTTTCAGAAATCGTTTTTCATCGTTGAATAACGAAATTTTGAAATTATAAACTCCGGGTTTAAGTTTAAGAAAAAATACGTTGAGTCTGCCTGGGAGCGTGTTCCAAAATCTCGGATCCATCGAGTCTTTTCCTCTTATCAGCCAGCCTATGGGTTTTGCGTCTCTTGTGGTTTTTCTTCTTATCTCGTCTTTTATTTCGTCTTTAAACAGATTATATGCGGTTTTTGTTATTATATCTTTAATTTTTTGTTCGGGAATATTTGTGTTAAATGATTTTACAGCGATATTATCGAGGTTTAAAAAAGCGTTTATTCCTGATTTGCTTCTCGGTTCCGGAACCGGAATATACGAAGGAGAAACTTCTTTAAACAAAATATTTAAAATCTGCTCGTTATCTTCCGAATCGACAGCTTTACTGATTTTATATTGAGTTTTCAATTTATTATATATTTCGAGAGAATACTGAGAATAATTAATGTCGTTTACGGATTTTGGCAAATCCGCAAATATTATAACCGGTTCAAAAAAATTATAATCCTGAAAAAAATAATAGTCCGAATATTTTGATAAAACGCTATTGATATTTTTAGCGCTTTCTTCCTCGTATCCGAGACTTTTTAATGTTGAAGCGAGAATATCGTATGCCGGCAAAAACGTGTCGTCAATCGAAATGATTTTGCGCATTGAAACCATACCGGTATTATAATCTCTTAAATTTTTTATGGAAATACAGCCAAGCAATAATTCCGAAAATACTGATTGCGGCTCGTTAATCAGGGATTTTCTCAATTCAATAAGGCATTTTTCCGTATCGTTTAAATAATAAAAACAGACAGCTTTAAAAAAATGCAGATACGCAAGGTCGAGTTCTTTTAGCTGATAAGGAAGCCGGTCGGAAGCTATTACTGAACTTACTATAAAATTTTTTTCGAAATTTAATTCTTCAGCTTCGGTCAGAATGCGCAAAGTTTCAGAATAGTTTTTTTCCCAAAACCTCGACGCCGCAAGGTTTAATAAATATAAAGTTTTATTAATTGAAAATTTTGCCGATGCGCCGTCGGAATATTCTTTTGCCGCTTCGGAAAATTTGTTCGAATAAAATAAATTATCGCCTTTTCTTGCAGACTGCATTCCGGCGCAGGAACATAACACTGCGGCAAACGAAGCAATTACAAAACCGCGGACAATTCTATTTATTACCATCTGCTTTTTACTTGCGTTTTTTTGAATTCTGCCTGACCCGACCATAATTCAACGCCAGTAGTAGTATTGGTTATAGTAATTGATAATCTGAAATATGTCTCCTGTTTTTTCGTGATGGGATTCCAGCCGTCTGACCGCGTTTTATCTATCGAATCAATTCTTCCATACATCAAATAATCGGCTCCCCAGAATTTGTTTCGCTGTTGAATGTGTTCCGCGGTTCTGTCTATTAAATTTTGTTCTTCTTCAATAACGCTCATTCGGTCGCGTTCCACAAATACGGCTCCGGATTTTGTTTTTATGGCTTCCTTGATTTTTTCGGAAATTATTTTTGTGTTGAAATGTTCTGACGTCATATTGTCAATGGAACGTAAGGCGACCGTTTTGCCTTTTATTTCAACGAAATCTTTTGAAATATCGCCTGCGATTTTTGAAGCCATCGTTTCAATATCAACGTTGGTAACTCCGGTATCCGCGTTAATATCGCTGTCGACGTCGACTCTTTTTGAAGCGCATCCAAACGCTAAAACCAAACAAAAAAATACGGCAAACGAAATTCTAATAATTTTAAACATAACCGGAATTCCCCCTTTTCTATTTTTTTTTATAAGAATTCAAATTGTTTTCAAATATTATGATTTTATTGTCAAAACACAATAATAAATCAATATCTCCGTCGCTGTTATAATCGCAGAAATACGACTGATATGCGATAGAATCATTTTGTCTGGCTATATCGGTTTCCATGTTTTCAGAAATAAAATCCAAATCTTTGTTCTTGAAAATATAATTTTTTTTATTTTTGCAACTGATAAACAAATCGGAATTTCCGTCCCCGTCGTAATCGCCCGAACATACGGAAGCCGCTTCTGACAAAAGGTCGACCTGCGATTTTGATTCTCTCAAAGCGAGATCTTTTCCCATATTCCAAAACAGCAAATTATTATATAGCCCGCCGTTTATCGGAATATTTGAAAAAGTTAAAAAAAGGTCGGTTTTGCCGTCGTTGTTTAAATCGGCAAATTCTGCGCAGGAAATTTTTATATCCGCGTTTTCAATAAGAATTTTCCTGTCAAAGGATTTTCCGTTTTTGTTTTCGAGCAAAAGAAGATTATTGTTCATAGCAAAATTTGTTTTGCACAAAATATCCGAGTATCCGTCCTTATTAAAATCCGCGGCTTTTATAAAATCAAACGAATCCGTCATTGATATGCCCAGCTCTGCGTTTGCGTTGGCAAATGTATAATCTTTGATATTTTCAAAAAGAAAAATCCTGCCGGTCTTCTGAAGAATAAGCAAATCGGGATATCCGTCGGCATTTATTTCCAATATCTGCAAATCTTTTATATCGGAATTGGCGGAAATTTTAAACTTATTTTCTATCGCTTCAAATTTTCCGTAACTCAATCCTCTGAAAGCTTTCAAAAATCCGTTTTGAAGAATAAGCAAATCATTTTTTCCGTCATTTTCCAAATCGCAAACAAAAGGTTTGATAAAATTTTCAGTGTCGTCAAGCGTAATCCCCGTATTTACCGGCTCAAATTTTGATTTGCCGTTGTTATAAAAAATAATGATATTGAAATCCCGGACGACAATTATATCGGAAAGCCCGTTTCCGTCGACGTCTTCAAAAATCGAAAACGGAATCAGATTATCCGCTATCGAAATCAAATTTTCAGAAAAAATTTTCCCCTTAAATTTCGGCGTAACGCTTGTAAATATTTCAGGACTTAAATTTGGAACTTCATCTCCGCATTTTATTCCAAGTTTATATTCGTAATCGTTCATAACTCCGGATATGGTAAAAATTCCTATTCCGGGAGCGAGTTTGAATTCCTTTAACGCTTTGTTATCCTTATCGTAAAGAGTTAACAACTGAAATTCAATATCTCCGTTCAATTCCGGCGAAACCGTCCAAGACGCGGTTATTCGGTTATTTATTCCGGACGCCGTTAAATTTGAAACTGGAGCCGGAGCGTCAACGTCTGCCGGAATCGCAAATCCTATTTCGAACTCGGAACTTTCATTTAACGATTCGTCGTATGCGGATAAAGCGATTTTATATTTTATGCCGTTAGTTACATTTTCAATAAGATAAGAGCTGAAATTTTTTGGAAGATGAACATTTTTTAAAAATTCGTTCTTGTCGTTATACAAGTATAAAATATATCCCTTTAAATCATAATCGTTTTGTTTTTTTGAAAGTCTTATTTTAATAGAATTATTTAAAGAATCTACAATCATTTTCGGCGGCTTTGCCGGAGGGATATCGTCTATGGCAAGCGCTTCGATTTCTTTCCCCTGCGTTTCAGGTCTAAGCGGTTCCTGCAAAGTAACTCTAAAAAGATATTTGTTTCCGTTAGTAAGATTTTCAACGATGTGGCTCTGCATCTGCGGACCGGCTATTCCAATATATTCCCAAGCTCCGGTTCTTGCATTGTTCTGATAAATCAATTGTCTTTCGATTTTTCTGTTAATAGACAAATCCCAGTATAATCGTATTCTTTTATCAAAAGGTTCAAACCGTAAATTAACTATTTCTGCCGGTTTCTTATGTCCAGCTCAGGTATTTCTGAAAAAGCCTCGTATAAATAATTAGCGCAATATTCAAGCGTTCGCGCAACCTGTTTTACATAATCGGTATTCCAGTCGGTATATGAAACGTCAAGTCCGGACAGCGAATCGACATTTTTAGATACGACTGCATTTCTATTCAAACCGTCGGACATAGGCAAAAGATTATACATCGTAATCGCGTTCATTCTTTTATACGGCTCGGGATTATACATATCCAAAACCGTAAATTTAATGAGATTTACAACGGCTTCTTCAATATTGAATTTATTCTTATATCCGTCAAATTTTATCTGCGAATCAAGTTTATATAAATTTTCCGAAGCCGCAAATTTATCAATCTCGGCGAAGTATTCTTTTATAACCTCGTTTTTAGCCGAACCAAAAGCGGAATTTTTTCCCATACTGTAGGGCCACAACGCCAAACTGCAATAATATTTGGTCATCGTTCCGAGAAAAAAAGCGCCGGCTTCGGCGTTTCCGTTTTTTATCGAAGACGCGGCTTTATTCATTTCCGATTCTATTATCTGCATAAACCGCCGCATAGAGGCATTATCTTTCAATAATGAAACGTTGTTTTCGTCCGGCAACGGGATATTGTAATAAAAATTCGAGAGCTGCCTGTAATAATAATCCATATCTATTTGTTTGGTTATGGCGTCAAGCTCAAAGTTTTCTCCGGAAGCCGCAAGCGCTCCGAATTCAAAATACTTCTTGTATTTTGAAATCCATTCGAATTTCTTTTTTGTATTCTCGTCAAATGAAACAGACTTGTTGAAACTGTAATAATATAAATTTAAATTTTTATCGATTATTTGCAAGTCATATCCGTAAGAATACGAAACCGAAAAAATTATCAGGGAGGCAATTAATATTTTTTTCATAAAAAAAATCCCGATTATATATAAAATTCAGATTATATATAATATTATAATCAAATTTTTAATAGTCAATATTTTTTATAAAATCTTTAAACTTTTTTTACCGAGAAGAATAGGATTGAGCTTCAAGATATTTCTTAAAATAATCCGGACGTATGGAATTTGTCATTCTGAAGTAATACTCCGCTTTGTAATTTTCGTTTAGTTTATAATACAATAATGCAATCTGCCCGTAATAATACGGATTGTATTTATCGAGTTCAGAAGCCATTAAATAAAAATCTATGGATTTCATATAATTGTTTGTAAGATAAAATAAATTCGCAATATTATTAATGTATGTTAGATTTTTTTTGTTTTTTTCGTATAAAAACATATAGTAATTCAGAGCTTGAAAATAATTTTTTTCTTTAATAGAAATGTCGGCGATTTTTTTTATTTCAAAATCCGGCTTATCGTCCGCGACGGCGGAAGAATTTAAAAAGACGTTTGCGAATTCATAATATTCGTTATTGAATTCAAAAATTAAATCCTCGGCAAAAGGAATATCGGGATTATACGGTTGATTCAGATTCAGAGGCGGATATTTTTCCCATATATCATTAATATCGAATATGCGGTAATCCGAGGTTTGAATATTTTCCAAACCGGTTTTCCATGCGGCGATAAAACTTTTATCTAACGCGGAAACTTCTATAGGCGCGTAAAATTCGCCGTTTAAGTTGATCAGCATATTCTTAAGATATTCAAATTCGTTTATATTTTCTATTCCGGAATTGAAAGCTATAAAAATATGTTTTGGTTGAATAATTAATTTTACGTCGATTCCGGCGTTTAAAAATAACGAAGCGAACAAAACGGAAAAATCATCGCAATCGCCGCGTTTAAGTTCGAGCGTTTCCGCGGGATATTGAATAAAATCGAGCAGTTTTTGTTCGTCGTTATATCCGTGAAACGGATATAAAACGTCTTTTTCATATTTTAATCCGGTAAGTTTTAAAGCGTTAAACAAGACCGCGGCTTTGTTAATATTCGCGGGAAGCGGAAGTTTGAAACTCTTATTTTTAATAAGTTCCGTTAGTTTTGAATTGAATTTTTCGACAGGCGAAGATTTCGGAGAAATAAAAACTCCTATCTTTTCCGGCTCGTTCCATAAAAATGAATTTTTGTTAAATATGACGATAGGAATTTTTTCATAATCGACGTATTCCCTGTTGTTGATTCTATAATAAAATTTCACGGTAAATTGTTTTGAAACAAAATCGCGGATATTAAAAATATTATCGTTGAAATTTATTGGAACGCATATTTTTCTTTCCTCGCCGGCTTTAAAAAGAAACGCGTTTTTTTTCGAAGAAACTGCGAATTCGTTGTCTGAAATATCAATATCAATTGAGATTGATTTATCCGCCGTATTGACAATACGAAAAACCGTAAAAGGATTGGAACTGCTCGAATAAATGTTTTTTAAACTCGGAAAAAAAACGATTGGTTCCGAAGAATCAATTAATTTGACGAAATTTTTAAAACCGAATTTATAACCGAGCGCGAACTTGTAAGAATTTCCGAGTTCCGAATTCAAATCGTTCGAGTAATCAATAAAAAAATCTTTCGCCAAAAATCTTAATCCGAAAGAATATCTTGCCGAATCGTTTGGAGAAAATTGCTTTTTTAAACCGCCGAACAAATGCAGAATATTCGGAAACGCTCTGAATTCTCCGCCGAAATAAAATATTTTTCTGTCGTCGTAATCGGTTCCGAATAGAAATTTTCCGATATTATAGGATAATCCCAATCTTATATAATTATCGTCAAAATCGGATTTTACTCCGTCGGAATATTTTATTTTCGGATTGTTAATATTTGCGAACATTACGCCGGCGCGGAAATTACTTTTTGAATAAAGCAGACCCGCGTCGTAAGAATTGGCGGTTCCGTCATTTTTTACAATCGACAGATAATCCGCGTCTGTATTGTAATTTTTATAAGTAAAGCCAAGACTTATGTCTTTGAAAATTTTTCCCGCGAAATTAAATAAAAAATTATTTTGAGCGAACGACAGTTCGCCGTCGTCAAAATTTGCGCCGGCATATCCGGCAATCAAACCGAAATTTCTGAACAAGGGAAGCGAATATAAAAGTTGATTATGCTTGACGTCAAGTTTGTAAATATCCGTTGAAAACATATAAATCTCGTGATTATTCAAAAAAGCCGCGCCCGCAGGGTTATAAAAAACGGATGACGCGTCGTCCGCTATGCCGGTAAATGCCGATATTGAACCGGCTCTCGTCGTATTGATAATCTGATAGGCGTCTGCGTTTGACGCGGCGAAAATCGCGAATATAATAAAAAATATTAAATATTTTTTCATATTTTTTTTCCTATTAATTATTTAACATAAATCGTTTTTTTTAAAACTCCCGAGTTATCTTTGCAGAATAGCGCGTATAATCCGGCAGGAACTTTTTTCCCGTTTTTGTTTTTTCCGTTCCATTTGTTTGTTCTGTCGCTGAACATCAATTTTCCGTTTAAATCAAATACGCTTATTTCAGCGGAACCGTTAATATTTAAAACCGATATTTCGTCGCCGTCAAATTCAATAACGCGTTTATTTAAAGAAAGAGACGATGTGATTACCTCCAATGAAACAGGGGGATTCATTGCAGCGGCATATATTCCGGATCTATTAAACGAAGAGGTTATTGTATTGTTTATCGAATCGTAATATCCCCCCAAATTCAACCACGCAGAATCGCGTCCGTTGTTAAATAAAATGCTGAAATCGCCGGAAACCCCAGAGGACGATTTTAAAGCTTTTTTAATAGCCGGAGCAAATACTGATTCTGAAACTTTAACCGTAATCATAAATTTTTTTGCAATAAGGCTGTCGTCAAATTCTATTTTATATTTGTCTGAAACAAATATAAGTCCGGGTCCGTTGAAAGAAGCTATCGTTTTATAAACAACGATATCCAGCGGAATATCCGCCGCTTTCAAAGGAAAATCCAGTTTTAAATTGCCATTATCCGAAGTAAAAACGGAATATTTGTTTGAAGAAATTTTCATTGTGTCGTTTTTGAATGAAAACGATACCGAGTCCGTTGAAAAATAAACCGAATCAGTTTCAAATACCGATAATTCGGCAGTATAAGTATCGTCCGGAAAATTCAGCGAATTGAAAGAATAAATTATTCCCGAATCGACCGGTTGAAAAATATCGGTATCTAAAACAGTATTCCCTGAAAGCGTAAAAATTTTAAAATTATAATAATAAAAATTTGAATCCGATGCCGAGCCGGTAAAATTAATTACGCCGCCGCCGTAATTAATATTTTTATCCAGAATAGCGCAGGGCATTTTATTGTCGATAATAATTTTACGATATGCCGGAGTCATTGATTTTTTGTCTCGAAAAGACTGCTCAACCTGAAAAATATATTCGCCGTCTAAAAGCCCGCCGAATGTTTTTTCAAAAACATAGTCCGGTTCCGAATAACCGGAACCGTTGATTCTGTAAGAACTTTTAGGCGCTATAATATTTTCCATTTGAATCCATTTGAAAGTAACCGACGTGTCGTGAATAAGATTGTTTCGAGGCTCGTAAATCAAAGGCGTGGAAAAATCGGCGTTATTTCCCGTATTATTGAGCGTGAACATAAATTTTGAATTGCAAACCGAATTGTAATCCGCCGGAGAATCCAGGGTTATGGCAGTGATAATTTTTTCTTCGGTAGCCGCGATAATGTCCATTTTTCCGTCGTTATCAAAATCATTTATAACAGGCGTGGATTCGATTATTTTTTTTTGAGGCGTATAATAATGATATTTTACTTTATTCATACCATAATTATAAACTTGAATCTCTCCGTTATATGTGGCGATTATTATTTCCATTTCGGTATCGCCGTCGATATTAGCTATTACAGGGCAGGAAACTCCCGCCGAATCAGAATTCGGGAATCCTGAAAAAAGCTGGGCGGAGTTATCTAAAAAGAGAAACTGTCCGGGATTTTGGATTTTATTGTAATTGGTCAGTATAAAAAAAATCATATCGCTTGCGCCGTCTCCGTTAAAATCATATATAGCCGGATGACATCTCATCAGCGCGTTGAAATAATAAGGATAATTCTGAAGATACGCTATTTTTCCGTTTGAGTCGATATTAAAAACATACGCGTTATAATCCCATGCGGTTATTATGAATTCCTGAATTCCGTCGTTGTCGATATCCGCCGCCGCCGGAGGAGCGTCAATTCTTGCGTTGATTTTACTTGAAAGAATTCTCTCTCCATTATGTTTGAATATCGAAAAAACTCCGCCGTTGGCGCAAACCGTGATTTCAAAAAATCCGTCGTTGTCGTAGTCGGTTATAAGCGTTGTTGTTCTGGAGCCCAAATCAAAATTGTATTGACTGTTTTCGGTATTAGGAACGATTCTTTGAGGCCAGCCGGACAATGATTTGCCCGTGCCGTCAATTACGTAAAGATAACCGTCTAATCCGGCGACTATAATATCCGGCGTTCCGTTTCTATCAATGTCGGCAATCGAGGGCGCGCCTCTGATTTCCTGCGTTGTTGCGAATGGAAATCCTTTTGCCAAGGAACCGTCGAATTTAATAACGTTTAAAAGAGAGTTTTTAGAACCGATTATTATTTCGGCTTTACCGTCGTTATCTATATCCGCTATTGCAGGCGAAGACCATATCGCGTCGCCTGCAAATACTGGAAAACCCGGTTTTGACGTTCCGTCGCTTTGAACCGCGTAAATATAACCGCTTTTATCGCCTGCAATATATTCTTTTATTCCGTCCGCGTCTATATCCGCTACGGCTCCGTTTCCATAAAAATCTCCGAATGACGTATATGGAAATCCGTCTAATACGCGGAAACTTGCGGTTTCGCAGTATCCCTGACAAATCCCGCATACGACAATAAAAATAATCGAAGCCGCAATAATTGTTCTATTCATTTTATATAAACAGCCTTTTTAATTTTTTTAGAACCGGTTTCAAATAAAATAATATATAATCCGGATTTATACTTTGCTCCGGAAAAATATACGGGGAAACTATGATTCCCCGAAGGAAAATTCCCGTCGTAAATTTTATCTATTAAAATTCCGTTTAAATCATAAATTTTTATGTTTAATTTTTCCTGTCTTTCAAAATAAAAATTTATAGAGGCGTTTTGATTTTGCGTAATAATTCTCGGGGTAACGGAGATATTTAATTTTTCAGTATCTATCGGCGCAAAATATTCGTAACTGTCCGAACTGGCCGCGGCAAAATAGCGGCCGCTGTTTCTGAAAATAAAATTAATATAACCGTCGAATATTGAACCTCCGATTTTCGTTATATCCGCGCCTGTAGAATCAGAAGAATAATAAACTGATATCGGTCTGTTTTCAAACGATATGCCCCGTTCCTGTTTTGGTTTTGAAAATCGCGACGAATTTAATTCGGTCGGCGATAGTTTTATTGCGCAGTTTAACGGCTGTTTTAAACTAATGTTTTCGCCGCCGATAAAATAGACCGGACTGAATAAAGAAAGATTATCGTATGCCGATAACTGAGCGCAGTATATTTCAAAATTCTGGTTGTATTCGACGCTGTTTTGAGGAACGGATATTTCTACCGCTGAACTGTCAAAACAAATTTTGCCGTTATACTCTGGAGTTAATAGGATTTCAGATTTTGAGTTTATTACGGTTATTTCAGATTCGGAAAAATTATTTGACAACAGTTCATACGCGCAAATTTTTAAATTTATAGTTCCGCCGGAATATTCGGAAAAATCGAATTGAAATTGAATGGTTTCCGGAGTATTGTGAGATTCATAAATTTTTTTATAACCGGTAGTATCGGTTTTGATAAAACATAAAATCGTGTCAATATTATTTTCTTTAATGTTAAATTTGATATTCCACAATCCCGAAACAGTCTGATTGTTTTGAGGCGAGATAAAACTAATTTCAGGAGGCGCATTATCAATTTTAAAAACGAATTTAAGATTTTCCGCAGTCGTTCTGTTTCGTTCGTTTTTTGCTTTTAATAGAAAAACGTAATCTGAATCCGTAAGATTGTTAAAAGTAATTTGAGAGTCTTTTGAAAAATCCGAAAACGGATTTCCGTTGAGAGAATATGAATAATAATAAGTATCGAAAAAATGGGGATTTTTCCATTTGACAGTATAATTATTTCCTCGCGTAATGAATGCCGAATCATTGCAAATAACCGGTTGCGTTATAAAAAAATTTGTGTTAGTGTTGCGGATATCTCCAAGCGGATAAACCGAATATGCAGTCGAAGAGTTTGTAGGTATAATATGAATCTGGTTTTCATCGTTATATACGATATCTGCTTTTCGGTTTCCGTCGACGTCCGCTATAACAGAAGCCATCACGTCTTTGCCTTCTAAAGAAATTTCCGCTAACTTTTTCATAAAACTGTCCGCTTCATTTTCATAACCTATGATATTCAGATAGTTTTTAAATCCGGGGTAAACCAAATCAAGAAGCCCGTTGTTGTCATAATCGATATACGAAGCGGAATAATAATTCATTCTGTCAGTTATTTTACGGTCTATAAATCTCGGATACGAATCGACGAATTCGATAGCGTTGAAAGTGTCGTTGGCGATTGTTTGAAACGTAACCGCGGCAAATAAATCATAAGGTTTGATATTTGAACCTGTTTTTAAATGAGACGTTAATGCGAATTCAAAATTGTCGGAATATTTTATTGAAGCGCCGCCGATTAGATTGTCGGTATAAGGCGGCTGATTGGAATAATAATCAAATAGTCTTGAATCCCTTTTATTGGAATAGGTATATATATAAAAACATTTTCCATAAGAGTAAATAATTTCAGGATAAGTATCCCCGTCAAAAGAGTCTGTAACAAAAAAAGTGTTGTAATCGCTTTTGAACGACATAGAAGTCAGTTCGCCGAAAGCTCCGTTGTTTTTTAAATTGACGTATTTAACGCGCCTATCCTGACAGCATACTATCAAATCGTTATATCCGTCTTTGTTATTATCGAAAAGAATCGGAGGTTTTTCAATTTCGGAAATTAAATCTACAGGATAATATGAATTAAGAATTCCTTTTCCGTTGAAATTGTATAATCTGGTATTTCCGATTAATATTTCAAGCTCGTTGTCCTTGTTGAAATCCGCAATTACCGGATTTAAATATTTGGGAGAATAATTCGCGACGTAAATATTTTCAAACCCTGGTTTTAAATTTCCTGCGGATAAATCAAACGCCTGTAAAAATCCCGAAGCGGTCCAGCAAACTATATCAAGTATTCCGTCGTAGTCTATGTCCGCTATCGCCGGCAGCGAATTTACCGTTCCGTTAGTATATATTTTTTTTATGAGATTAAGATTTTCGTCATATATAACAAGGGAATCATCCGAACAAGCGGCGATTATCTCGGATTTGTCGTCGTTATTTATGTCAAAACAGATTGCGGTATTTGTGTATTCCGCGTTTAAACGAAAACAAAATACGGACAGAGCCAAAAAGATTAGTAAAAAACATTTAAAAAGTCGATATATAAACATTTAAACCCGAAATTATTTTGAAATTAAAATTGGAAATCCTCTTGAATCCCAGAGCTTGACATATCCGGTTTTTCTGTTTTTCAAAAAGGTTTCTTCGCTTTGCGGCATACCGTTTTCATAATATTTTATTCGTTTGCCGTTCAGTAATCCATTGTCGTAATTTGCCTCGCAGCTTACCGTATTATTTGGAAAACGGTATACGCATTTTCCGTGAAGATTTCCGTCGAGATAATTTTCTTCGAGTTTTATGTTTCCATTATCATACCATTCGGTTCGTTTGCCGTGAAAGTCGCCGCGTTTGTAATTTTCTTCAAGCGTTTTCTCGCCGTCAAAATTCCATTTGACGAATTTTCTGATTTTGTTCTCGTTTTGAAATATGTTTACAGATATGATTTTATTGTTTAAAAATTCAAATTCGTATAATTTTACATCTCTCGTTTTTTTTTCCGTGTATCCCTCTATTAGTCTGTGAAAAGGATTCTCTAAAACAGAGATGATTTCTTTATCGGCAACGGGTCTGTTTATAAAATAATAAACCGGTTCCGAAATAATTTTTTTTTCAGAACCTGTTTGAGCTTGGACGCTGATTATTCCGGAATAATTGAATCCGATAAAAAATATTGTAAGAACCGCGGTTACTAATTTTATTTTTGAAATCATATCATACTAAAAACTAATATTTAATCAAAGATTTCACATTGTATTTTTGCAATTTATCAAGTCCTTTTAAAAATGAAAGTTCTATAAGAAAACGAAGTCCTATTACATTTCCGCCAAGCGTCTCCACAAGTTTCACAAGCGCTTCGGCTGTTCCGCCAGTAGCTAACACGTCGTCAAGTATTAAAATATTTTCGCCGGGTTTTATGGCGTCTGTATGTATTTCAAAACTGTCAGTTCCGTATTCGAGATTAAAACTTTGAGAAATAGTTTTATAAGGAAGTTTTCTCGGTTTGCGGGCAGGTATAAAACCGGCTTTTAATTTATACGCCACCGGCGCCGCTATTATGAAACCCCGGGCTTCGGCTCCAAGAACTTTATCTATTTTCAAATCTTTAACGCTTTCAATAAACATCTTAATCATTTTATTAAAATATTTTCCGTCTCCAAGCAAAGGAGTAATATCTTTGAAAATAATTCCCTGTTTTGGAAAATTTTCAACGTCTCTGATTATATCTTTTAAATCTTTCATTATTTTTCTCCTATGATAAATATCAATATTTTTTATAAATAATCTACTCTTCGTATTTTTGACACAATAATTGCATTGACAAATGTCCTAAAATTTTATATTAATTATTTGCCTCTTGCTTTTTG
>Ga0116156_10000261_pt1 | contig 58895 bp, 53 predicted proteins | sample AD_UKC045_MetaG_FD_89891 | JGI IMG/M metagenome (GOLD analysis project Ga0116156, IMG submission 89891) | Active sludge microbial communities of municipal wastewater-treating anaerobic digesters from USA - AD_UKC045_MetaG | ecosystem: Engineered > Bioreactor > Anaerobic > Digestate | place: USA...
TGATGCTTCAGGACTACGCGAGACAGCATGTATTGACCTGCCTCATCCCCGCATTTTTCATCGCCGGTGCCATCAGCGTGTTTGTCTCCCAGGGGGCAGTGCTCAAATATTTCGGCGCGTCCGCTAATAAAATTCTTTCCTATTCGGTGGCCTCCGTTTCCGGTTCCGTGCTCGCGGTTTGCTCCTGCACGGTCCTGCCGCTTTTCGCCGGCATTTATACGCGCGGCGCGGGCATCGGTCCGGCCACCGCTTTCCTGTATTCCGGTCCGGCCATTAATGTGCTGGCCATCATTCTCACCGCCAAAATATTAGGCTGGCAGTTGGGGCTTGCCCGGGCGGTAGGCGCCGTGCTTTTTGCCGTCGTCACCGGTTTATTGATGGCATTCATTTTCCGCAAAGATGATCAAAACCGTGAAACCGGCGAGATGTTTCTGCCGGATGAGGACGGAAAAGGAAGAGCGCTGTGGCAGGATGCGTTATACATGCTGACGATGGTGCTTATTTTGGTTTTTGCTTCTTTTGCCAGGCCAACGGCGGATGACGGCGCGCTCTGGCGATTTATTTTCAGCGCCAAGTGGTATCTGGTTGTGGCGCTGCTGATTGTTTTGGGGCTCATGCTCAAGATGTGGTTTGTGAAGGACGAACTCAAAGGCTGGGTGGAGTCCACATGGGGATTTGCCAAACAGATATTGCCGCTTTTATTGGGCGGCGTGCTGGTTGCGGGGTTTCTGCTGGGTCGCCCCGGTTATCCGGCGCTCATTCCCGAGCATTACATCCAGGCGCTGGTCGGAGGCAATTCGCTATGGGCGAATTTCTTCGCCTCGATTGTCGGCGTGCTTATGTATTTCGCAACACTGACTGAAGTGCCCATTTTGCAGGGACTTATCGGTTCCGGCATGGGTCAGGGGCCTGCACTGGCGCTTTTACTGGCCGGTCCGGCGCTTTCGCTCCCCAGCATGATCGCTATTTCCAGCATCATGGGGATCAAGAAAACGGCCGTGTACTGTTCCATTGTGGTGGTGCTTTCAACTGTTGCCGGTATGGGTTACGGCTGGTTAATGGGATAACGCGGGCTCAAAATCCAGCGCGTCAACAGATTGTTGCAGAGACTATTTATGGCCATTGCATCGCAGAAACCTTCTTGGGCGAACCGCTTCAAAAGGTGGTGGGATTTGCAAACCATGCCTTCACTGGACTGGATGCAGATTGAAGTCACAACGCGATGCAATGCCCAATGCCATTATTGTCCTCGAACGACCTATTGTAATGTCTGGAACAACCGTGATCTTTCTCTTGAAATCTTCAATGCCCTGTTGCCCGTCATGGCCGATACGCGTATGGTTCATCTCCAGGGGTGGGGCGAACCTTTTCTTCATCCGCGCCTTTTCGAAATGATTGCCCTTGCTAAAACGGTCGGATGCAGGGTGGGAACCACAACCAATGGAATGTTGCTCGATGCTCAAGGAATAAACCGGCTTGTCCGAAGCGGCATCGATCATGTTGCCTTTTCCCTGACGGGTATCGGTGAGAAGAACGATCTGGCGCGCCGGGGTACGCAGTTTACCCAAATTGTGCAGGCCATTGCCGATCTTGCCGGCCAAAAAAAGGCGCTACGGGCTGCCACGCCTACTATCAGCATTGCCTATCTTCTGCTTCGTTCGCATCTGCAGGATATGAGTAAACTAGTACCAGCCATCGCCGGTAGCGGAGCGGAGCAGGTCGTTATCAGCACCCTTGATTTTGTCTCACATAAAAGTCTTTCCGGAGAGCGTCTCGCACCGGCGAATCTAACTCAGTACAGGGAGCTGGAATTCCTGTTCAATAAACTGGAAGGCGAAGCGGAGAAGAAAGATATTAGCCTCTTTTACAATTTGGTTTTGCCCAATACGGCAGGCAGCGCCTGCGCGGAAAATCCGCGCCGCGCCCTTTTCATTTCGTCGGATGGAAGCGTCTCCCCCTGTGTTTTTAGTAACATCCCGGCGAAGGACGCGATGCATATCGGCATAGGCGAGGAAGATGAATACCAGGCGTTAACCTTCGGCTGCGTAGCTGACGAATCGTTGCCGGTCATTTGGAAGCGCCCGTCGTATAGAGCATTTCGGAAGCATTTCGGGGTGCAACCTTATGCTCTCTGCGACAACTGTCCAAAGCGTTACAAGAGAGCGGATGAATGGTGGCATCGCCATTTGGATAGACCGGTTTATACGGCTTAAGCAAACAGTGAAGGCGTATATGAAAGCGTTTAGTCGATACCGGCTAGTACACCAGAATATTGACCAGATAACCCGCCACGACAGCCACCAGAAGAACATTCAGCGCAAAAGCAAAGACCAGCTTTTTCTTGAACATTGACCCGAGAATAATCATTTCCGGGATGCTTGCCCCGGCGCCGCCAATGATCAAAGCAAGCACCGTTCCCATGCCCATGCCCTTGCCCACAAGGGCGGCGCTGATGGGGATGATGGTTTCAGCCCGGATATACATAGGAACGCCGATCAATGACGCAATAGGGATGGACCATGGCGTATCCGGTCCCGCCCATTTGACCACAAGATCCTGAGGGAAAAACCCGTAGATAAAAGCGCCGATGCCCGCGCCCAGCATAAGATACCAGAAGACTCCTTTGAAAGTGTCAACGGCTGATCGCGATGCATTTGTTAATTTCTCCTTAAATGATAAACGTATTGGCATTTCTTCGATTGGGCTGGCCGTGCAACATGACGCCCCCACCGTCGGCACGGTTATTAAGGTCAGCGGTTGGGTGTTTCCTGCCGGAGAGCAACAGGCAGACGCGGTTTGAATTTTCGCGGGTTTTACATCTGGAATTGTCTTGTCCGCACAGCAGGAGGTCTGAAAATTCATCAGAGGCTTAACCTGATTTTCCATCCCCATCTTCGATAATATCGCTGCGGCGGCCATGGAACCCAAAAAAGTAACCACAATATAAACCACTGTAACTTTAAACCCTAGGAGTGAAAGCAATAAAGCAATGATAATTGGATTGAGAACGGGGGAAGAAAACAGGAACGCCATGGTGGGGCCGAAAGGGACACCCCCTTTGAGTAATCCGGCCGTTATTGGAACAGTGGAACAGGAGCAGAAGGGAGTGATGGTGCCCAACCCCGCACCCAAAAAGTATTGCACCCAGGTAAACTTGTTGGACAGAAAATCCCTTACGCGGGTGGGCGGGAGATATTCCATCAGCAACCCAATGATAAAAGAAACGACAACAAATATCAGGACTAGTTCACCAGCAATGATCAAAAAAAACTTGCCGGCAGTGATAAAATTATTAACACCAAACATATTATATATCTCCTTTTTATGGTTGACTATATCAACTTTCACTCCTTATTTTGAACGGCGGATTTTGCTGTTGGCGAATTGATCGTTCGCAGTTTGAAAGAAGGCGTTGAGGCTTGTCAGTAAGATTTGCCGCATATTCGGATCCATTGCGGCAAGAACCGTCGTGATTTTATTGGCGGGTTGTTTCGTGATTTCTGATATGCGTTTTTGTCCTTCTTTTGACAATTGAACGCAGCAAACACGTCCGTCATTTTGATTCTGTACCCTGCGCACCAGCTTTTTTTCTTCCAACCTGCTAATGATACGCGTTGCTCCGCTTTTCGTCACGGCGATGTTTTTCGCGATGTCCTGCATGGCGCACATATTTACGCGCGCAAGAGCGCGCAGAGCGCGATATTCGCCGTGAGAAATATTTTCACAACACTCACTGTCCAAGTTATGTGCGCTGAAATCATACATCATATCTTCAATGAGCCCGGCCAGCTGCCTGATTTGATCGTTCATTTTGCTATACTCCCGTTTCGGTGGCATGAAATACCGCTCTGAATGAAAAGCCGTGCCGCTTCTCTCATTATTAGTTGATTATGTCAACTAATAATTTAAAGCAGCTCGCCAATCATTGTGCCGATAAGGGGCATGAAAGTTTATGTCAAGAGTTTAAGAAAATAATTGCGTTAAAATGTTGATGAACGCATTTCATCAGAAAATAATCGTATGTTACCCACCTAGATACATATTATCCACGCAATGCAAGCCAAATATACGCCCTGTTGTTACCATTTTACAAATATTCAGTGATTACAAAGACATACCTTTATGAACGCCACCACGCCGGGGATCGACCTGACGGACATCCAAAAAAAACGTAGTGCTGGACGGCGTTACGGGCATTAACCATCTGCATGTCTGGAACCTATTGTCGGAAAGCGTTGCTCTGGCAGTTCATGTGATTGTTGCTGATCAAATCGAATTCTGGTTTCGGTGCAGTTCCACCCCTCCCGGCGGCGGAAAAATATCCGCCGCCATTCGCTGTTGGATGACAGACGGTTGACCGGTGTTTGCCCGGCAGGGGCGCTTCCTATGGCGTGTACTTAAAAGATACTCTAAGCTTCACCCGATATTCAACGACCTTGCCTTCTTCGGTTCTCATGTCCATCTCTTTGACTTCCGCGATGCGGATGTCCTTCAGGCTTTTAGCTGCCGTTTCCACGGCCTTTTTGGCTGCATCTTCCCATGACTTTTCACTGCCGCCGATGATTTCGATAACCTTGTAAATGCTGCTCATGATTCATTCTCCTTTCTCGTGAATGGTTAAAAAAGGTTAACGCTGAAGGCCGGCCATCGAAGCTGGTCATGACGCATTGATGAGCTTTCATCAAATATATCGAAATCTTACGAGTTCCCCTTCTGGGAATGATCCTGTTAAAACAACTGGAAGCGCTCAAGATGATAGTTCCGCGATCGGGGGAGGCTTAAGCTTTGAAAATCTTCAGGAAATCAGGGCAGGCAAAGAAGCTGCGTACCGGAAAAAGCGCAGGATCATCAACGATCGATTCCCGCTGTCATTATACCTGTTTAAGAAAAATCGTCAATCAGAGAAATGAATCAGAAAAATGAAGCTTTAGTGCCCGCAGGATGAGCAGTTCGATGAACTGCAGGACGCGCATCCGGAGGAGCTTGGCGCGCTGCTGCTCACGGATCCGCCCGACTTCAATGATCCGTATTTTCCTTTCCCGACTTTGGAAACCAGTTTATTGGCCTTTTTGGATTTACATTTCGGGCACACGGGATTTGGTTTTTCACTAAGACTCAGCGTAACCACTTCATATTGTTTTTTGCATTTACTGCATTCGTATTCGTAAATCGGCATATCCTGCCCCTTTTTTTTCCAATCTAGAGATTAAGATGCAAAATGTCAATACCTGTAAGGTCAATTGTCGCCGTTCAATGATCTGCGAAATTGTCCATTGACATACCCAAGCCTTCTTTTTATACTGCCGCAACATGAAAGCAAGCTCTGTTCCCTAAATTCTTTGCTTGATGGAAAGGAAGCCATGAAGGAAAAAGATAAATCAGAATCAATTTTTACAAAGTCCATCCACGCCGGAGAGGATCGGGCGCGCTACGCCGATTCCATCACCACGCCTATCGTTCAGTCATCCACCTATTCCTTTAAGGACAGCAAGGAAATTGAAGCCTACACCAAGAACGATAAAAAGCGTTACGAGTATGGAAGATATGGAAATCCAACGGAAAAGGTGGCCGAGCGGCGTCTGGCGGAGCTGGACGGCGCTGAGGAAGCCCTGATGTTTTCTTCGGGCATGATGGCCATCACGACCACCATCCTGGCGCTGGTGCAGTCCGGGGACCATATCGTGATCACCGACGATTGCTACGGGAAAACCCTTGAATTTTGCAGATCTTATCTCAAGCGATTCGGCATTGAATGCACCATCGTACCGTTTGGGAATTATGACGTCATGGATGCTTCCGTCAAAAAGAATACGCGGTTCATTTTTTCGGAATCTCCGACCAATCCGTATCTCAATGTTTTTGACATGGTCAAATTCAAGCAAATCGGCGACAGGCACAAGGTCATCACCATCATTGATTCCACGTTTGCCACCCCATTCAACCAGCGGCCGCTCGATTACGGCATTGACCTGGTGATTCACAGCGCGACAAAGTATCTGGCCGGTCACAACGACATTCTGGCTGGTGTGCTCTTAGGGAAAAAAGAGTTAGTCAGCAAGGTTCGCGAACTGCACAAATCCATGGGCGGCGTGATTGATCCGCACTGCTGTTATCTGCTTTTGCGGGGCCTGAAAACATTTCCCTTGAGGGTGAAGGCGCAAAATGAAAGCGCCCTGAAAATTGCCGAATATCTGGAGCGGCATTCGAAGATTGAAAGAGCCTACTATCCCTTTTTGAAAAGCCACGATCATTATTCCATCGCCAAAGAGCAGATGAAGGGCGGAGGAGGTGTTGTCACCTTTACGATCAAAGGCGATCTGGACGCGGCAAAAAGGTTCATGGATGCGCTCGGAATGATCTATATCGCGCCCAGTCTGGGCGGCGTGGAAACGCTGATTACGCATCCCGCGACGGTAACCTATTACCGCTATACCCGGGAGCAACGCTACGATCTCGGCATTATGGATAATCTCTTCCGGCTGGCCGTCGGCATTGAAGACGTTGAAGATATTATTGCCGATCTCGAGAGGGGATTTGCCGCAGTTTAAGGTGAACCGATTCCGTATTTTCTATTTTCGGGCCTTCACAATGACGTAGGGGCAAGTGGGTACGCGTTGGCATTCAACGTTAAGAAACCCTGCCTCACGGACGGCGGCAGCCAGTGTTGTCTCCGAAAAGCTCTGTCCGAAGATCACGCGGCGCAACCCCCAGAAAAGAAGCCTGTCAGGGATAAACCAGATTTGGAAGCGCCGGATAAACTGCCGGATAGCCTCATCGGATGCCTCCTGATCGGTTTCCGAAATAATCACTTCTCCGCCAGGTTTGAGAACACGGCGGATTTCCGCAAGCCCCCGAAGCGCGTCCGGCCAGTGCTTGATCGATCCGATGCTGACAGCTGCGTCAAAAGTTTCATCGTTAAACGGGATATCCATGGTATTTCCCTGCTGAAAGGAACAATTAGAGATTGTTTTTTGCAGGCGAAAATTTTCAGCCTCCCGGACCTGCATCGGGGAGTAATCAATACCGGTTATCCGGGCCTCCGGATTTCCTAAAGCCAATAGAAGAGATATATAACCCCGGCCTGAGCCCGCGTCGAGAATACGCATCTGTCCCGGTGTATCCAGTTCCCGGGCGATATGGTCGTAGAGCTCGGCTATGGCATCATAGATCGGGCGGTTATAAATCGATCCCATCACATCCCAGACCAGACGCGAATCGCGAACACGGATTAAAAGCTCTATCAGCCGGGAAGGTTGTGTGTTTTTCATTCAGAAGTTCCATCTTGCGCGGTTGATTGCAGAACACTCAAAAGGTCGGTCATGAAAAGGACTCCCAAATGCGTTTTGATGACAGCCGATATCACGAAAATGAAAGCGGAGTCAAGAACCGGCCGAAATGAAAAAATGATCAGGCCTTCAATGCCGTTTTTTCACCGTCAGAACAAAGCTTTCTTCCATTTCCAAAAGATGCTAAAATTTCGACAGCCATTATCGCGGAGGTGTTTATGGACGATGCAATTATTATCGGAGCGGGTTATGCCGGAATGAGCGCGGCGGCGCTTCTGGCCCATGCCGGTAAAAAGGTCGTTGTCCTTGAAGAAACAGGCATGATCGGCGGCCGGGCACATTCTTACGGGGACGAAAAAGGTTATATCCGCGAATACGGGGCGCATTCGCACAGACTGGCGCATAAGGGCATTGCCAATGAGGTATTTAAAAGACTCGGAGAGGAAATCGATTTCCTGCCCGAGGCCAATGACTCCAAATTGATCTTCAAAGGCAAACTCTGGGAAAGACCCGAAGGCCCGCTGGGCTTTTTGAAAACGCCTATGCTGTCGATTCGGGCAAGGCTTGTTCTTCTGGCATTGTTCATGAAAATCAAAAAGGCTGATCCCGGCGCCTGGTATGACAAAACCTTGCTCGATTTTTATAAATCGTCATTTCAAAATGCCGAGGTTGAAGCGTTTCTTCCGTTTTTGGGGATGACCGTCATGTGCCCCGATCCGGATAAGGTCAGCGCCGGCGAAGTAATCGACTTTTTGCAAAGGGCGCTGGCGGCCGGTGTGGGCGTTGGCGAACCCCGCGGCGGTTCCGCCGGGATATTCCAAACGCTCGGCAAACACATCACGCGGGAAGGCCGGATTCACCTTCATGAAAAGGCGGAAAAAATTATCATCGAAAACGGCCAGGCAACCGGCGTGGTTACAGGAAAGACGATGTTTCAAGCTCCCGATGTCATTTTTGCCGCCAGACTGCCGCTGGTTTTGGATCTTATCGACCCTTCTCTTCTGCCTGCGGCCACGATCCATTACGCACAAAGAATCGAGCACAGCTCCAGTCTGGTGATCGACTTTATCACAAATAAACCGGTTACCGGCATTCGATCCGGCATCCTTGGCGTTGATGTTCCGATCTGGGCGCGTTTCCAGTCCAACGCCGATCACTCGTTCACACCCAGCGGGAAGTATCTGTCCACCTGGGGAATAATGCTCCCGTGGCATTTTGACGGCAACATGACCATCGTTGCAGAGGCGGAAAAAAGAATGAAAAGCGCAATGGCCGCCGTCTTTCCCGATTTTCTGCCCGAAGTCGTCGAAGAAAGAAAGATCGTTGTGCCGGTCATGAACGGCAATGTCCTGACTCCGGCGCAGTCTAAGCCTCACCGGCCCGATATTCAGTGTCCGGGAATTCAAGGCCTCTATTTGATCGGCGACACGGTCAGGGGAGACGGCTGCTCCGGCGATATGAGCTTTTCGTCGGCGATGACGGCCGTGGATAAAATATTGGGTGACCGGAAAAAAAGTGGGTCTTTTGGTAACGTAAGATCTTAATATTAATCACATTTCTTTGGCACGGCTTTTCCGTCGACTTCCCGATAAACCTGCATGATGGAAAAGTTATTGGAGTTATCTGAGGACATCATCACAAACACATACCCTTCCAGGCAAAAAGAAGTTATGGTGCTGGAACCCTCTCCGGAATAATGTCTGAAGGCCAGTTTCTCTCTGGTCAGTTCTTTCGGCGCCTTTCCTTTGGTTGGACTGTCATCGGCATATATCTGCGGCGCGAATATTAATAACCCAATCAACATTAGGATAATGCATGATGTCTTTTTCATAAATTCCTCCTTACTGATCTCTTGATGGATTCTGCTATCCTTTTAAGTGAATGCTTTAAACAACATGACAAAGAACCAAATGTCACGTATTCTTTATTTATTGGAACGCACCGGGAGTATCCGCGTGCTGACCTCGCTTGACTGGGGTCCCCAGTACCGGCGGCCGGATCCGAAGGAAAGGTATGCGGCGTCGGAACCGCGGATCTCGGATGCCCAGGAAGCGACACAGCTGATATTGATCAACTCCGTTGCGACATGAATATTAAACCTGCGATCACAAGCCGCCGGACGGGATTTCTTTCCATCAAACAATCCCATCAGCTCGCCCAGCGTCGGTATCCTCCAATCCGAATAACCGCCTCCGCGATAATTATCGCAATAGGCTTTGGCGCTCGTAAAACTGATGTCGGATCCATTGTCTTTTGCCGCCCACATCAGGTTTGTTTGCGTATCCAGGACGGTCCCATTGTCATTGGCGATGAAACGGCCGTCGTCGGCTTTATCTTTTGCGGCCGGATCGGATTTGACGTTTTGACCACCCCCGCAGGCCGCCAACGCAAACAACAGAAGAAGGGTTAAAACCAGCAATGTCATTTTTTTGAACGTGAATTTTGACCTCATATGATTTCCTCTCTTTTCCGGGTTGAAGAGATAGATTTCGCCGGATACAGTAAATTCATTTTCTCCGTTTGAGAGCTTTGCAGCATCACTATTTTGTCATCGCGAGGGGCGTAAGCGGCGTGGCGATCTTTTTAAATATCAATAACTTATGAGATTGCTTCGTCCCGACATGTCGGGACTCGCAATGACAAATGTGTATGATGCAAACGTTTCCGTCTGCAATTATTGTTGGCGGTAATGTAGCAGAAAATGACAAAATGGACAAACAAGACTTTTCAGCAAGAAAAATTGTTTTAGAATTTTGCATAACCAATAAAACCAACAATTTTGTCATTCCCGCGAATACCCTGATAACCTGAAGGTCACGCGAAGGCACGAGCGCGGGAATCCAGTTATTTTAAAACTTTCTGGATGCCGGCCTTCGCCGGCATGACAAATAATATTAGTTTTTCAAAGCGTTCATTTCATGCGTCGACAGCTTGCTGCGAGGTGGTTGATTAGTTTCCCGGTACTGTGCGTCAGAAACCTCTTTGCGCAGACATGATCCCATGTCCAAGAACAAGGGGTTGCAACCCCTTGTTCTTTTTAAAAGTCTCAGCTTCGGTCTATTGACGATCTTGATAGTGGACGGCATTATACCGGGGGTCAATCGGGCAATCGCACGATCGTCTTTCTCTGTGCGTCCGATCCAGAACCATTTGTATCCGATCATTCAGCCCTTCCAAAGGGATCTCCGTCGTCAACTGCTCCAGGTTGTCCAGCTTCCAGTCCCCGGCTATTTTCTGCCAGACCTTCAGACGCGTCGGCATCGGGCAGTTCTGGGAATCAATGCCGATCAGGGTCACGCCCCTCAAGATGAAGGGATAGACGTTCGTGGGCAGATCCGGAGAGCCGGCATTCCCGCAACAGGTCACGGTGGCGCCGTAGAGCATGGATTTAAGCGTTGTCGCGAGAATCGGACCGCCCAGCGTATCAATCGCCCCCGCCCAAAGTCCCTTCAGAAGCGGTCTGCCGCTCGTATCGGTTGCTTCATCGATACTGACAACATTCTTTGCTCCGATCTGGAGGAGGTATTCCTTCTCGTCCACGATGCCGTTGACCGCCGCGACGTCGTAGTGTTGTTTGGCAAGAATGGAAACAGCAATGCTGCCGACCCCGCCCGTCGCCCCCGAGACCAGAACCGGCCCCTCACCCGGAGTCACGCCGGAACTCAAAAGCTTATAGACGGAAAGGGCCGCCGTAAAACCAGCCGTGCCGAAAATCATGCTTTCGCGCAGGGAGAGGTTTGCGGGCTTCTTCACCACCCAGTCCGCCGGCACGCGAATATACTGGCCGAACCCCCCGCTGGTGTTCATCCCAAGATCATAGCTGGTGACAATGACTTCATCTCCCGCCGAGAAGCTGCTGCTCAGGCTTTCTTCTACGACACCCGCGGCGTCGATTCCCGGTGTATGCGGATACTTTCTGGTGACGCCCCGATTTCCCGTAGCGGAGAGAACGTCCTTGAAATTGAGCGACGAGTACTTAACTCTGACAAGCACGTCGCCGGGCGGAAGGTCGCCAAGATTCCGCTCCGTAATTTCTCTTACAAACGTGTTGTCCTTGCCTTCTTTCGTAACCAGCGCCTTAAAGATCTTTTGACTCATGATTTTCCTCCCGGTCATGCAAACGGAATCTCTGATCGGTTAAATTTCGCCCAGGGTAATGTCGGTTTCTCCCTTTGGCAGTGGAATGACATAAACCGGCTTGTGAATCCGGCGGAGGACCCTTTCGGCAACGCTGCCGAGGAAGGCATGGCCGATCATGCCTCTCCCGTGCGTTCCCATTATGACGATGTCGGAGCCCAGTTTATCCGACATGTTCAGAATTTCCGTTGCGGGATCGCCCTGGACAACGTGGACTCCGACGACACGCTTCAGGGCCTCCGGATCGTCTTTGAGTTCCCTTTCGGCAAATTGTTTCAGGCGTTCCTCGATCCGCTGAACAAGGTTTTCTGTTGCATCCTTGCGCCGCAGGTCAATTTCCTTCTTTTCAACGTACGCGAGGACAAGCGCCTCCTCCTGCGGCGAAAGGGGCGCGATGGCGTGGAGAAGATGGATCTTTGCGTCGTGTTGCCTTGCCGTGTTTACGGCATAGCGAAAGGCATAGGCGGAGTTCTTGCTCAGATCGGTTGCATACAGAATGTTTTGTATCCTGGGAATCATATTTTCTTTCCTCCTTTTATCTTAACCGGTAAGCTTCGCCGCCCGCGGGGCCCACAACAGAATGTCGGGGAAAACGGCAAAGATGACCACTGCCACAAGCATCAGCAGAATAAACGGGACAACCCCTTTATAAATATGGTTCAGCGTTATTTCGGGCGGCGCGACCCCCTTGAGATAAAAAATCGTATAGGCAAAGGGAGGCGTCAAAAACGATGTCTGCAAGACAACGATGTTCATCAGGGCAAACCAGATCGGATCAAAGCCAAGCTTGAGTGCGATGGGCGAAAAAAGCGGAACCACAATCATCACGATGCCGATCCAGTCCAGAAAACATCCCATAATAACAATGATGGTCCACATCGCAATCATAACGCCCCACTTGCCGAAGGGCAGCGCCAGAACCATCTCCTCAACGATGTCACCGCAGCCCAGCCGCATGAAGACGCTCGTAAAAAACGAGGCGCCGATGAAGACCATGTAAACCATGGCGGATGCCTTCGTTGTGGAAAAGGACGCCTCTTTAATAACCTGCCAGCTCAACGCTTTGTAGGCGGCTGCCATAATGACGGCGGCAAAAGCGCCAAAAGCGGCTGCTTCCGTCGGTGCGGCTATGCCGAAGAAGATTGCTCCTAAAACGGCCAGGATGAGGATACACACGGGCAATACCGACGAGACGAGCATCTGCAGTTTTTTAGGCAACGACACTCGAAGGTCTTCATGGATGGCTGGTCCCATTTCAGGCTTAATAAAACACATGATGCCGATGTAGAGCAGATACAAAGCAGACAGTATCAGGCCCGGCAGAAAAGCGCCGATCAGCAAAGCGCCGACGGAAACACCGGCAGTGGGCGCATAGACCAGGATCATGATGCTGGGTGGAATCAAAATGCCTAAAGCGCCGCCCGCACAGATGGCGCCGCAGGCCAGCGGTTTGTCGTATTTATATTTCAGCATCGCCGGCATCGCTATGATGCCCATGGTGGTGACGGTGGCCCCGACAACGCCCGTTGCCGCGGCAAAGATGGTGGAAGCGGCAACGGTGGCCATGGCAAGCCCGCCTCTCAGGCCTCCCAGCATGACATACATGGCATCAAAGAGCCTTGCAGCGATTCCCGATTTTTCGATGACGATGCCCATAAAAATAAACAGCGGAATGGCAATCAGAGTGCTGTCGGAAAAGGCGACATGCATCCGCAGCATAAATACATTGCTGATCTGGGGTCCCACAAAAATAATGCCGAAAACCGTTGCGACGCCCGCCAGCGAAAAACCAATCGGGAAACCCATCATGATCACCCCGATCAGAATGGTCAACATCAAAAAAGTGATCATTTCAAGACTCATGAGATTTTCAACTCCTTTCCCTTAATCAGCCGGTACAGTTCCGAGATGAATACATTGAACCCCTGGAGGACCAACATGACGGTGCCGATGAGTATCCAGGTTTTATAAGGATAGATGGGTGGGAAATAACCGATGGTCGATCTTTCCAGAATCCGCCAGGATTCTATCACCGCGGGCACCATTGCCCAGACAATCAGGAACCAGCACAAAAAGAACATGGTCAGCAGGAAAAATACATTCAGAAAAGCCTGTACCTTGACCGAAAACTTTACCAGAATCATATCCACGCTGACATGTCCGCCCACCTGCCAGGTATAGGCCAGGGCAAGGACCAGGGCAAGGCTGCAGAGGAAATAAGTTGCATCCGAACTCCAGGTCGTTGGCGCATCAAAAAAATAGCGGGCAACAACTTCATAGATAAGCGAGAGAATCAGCAAAGGAAGGCAAAAAGAAGCAAGCCAGGCGATTTTCTCGTTGAAGATATTGATAATCTTCATAACGGCAATAACGGTTTTCATAATAAAACTCCTGGATATCTCATTTTTGGAATAGGTTCTTGTCCTTTTCTGCCGGGCGCCCGGGCGGAATCAACAACTCCGGCCGGGCAGCTCGGCAAAAGCGTATCATGAAGCATAGGGAAAACAAACGTTACTTCCGAACCGGTACCATAAAATACTCATAGTCGGAAAATTCCTTCCACATTTTATTTGCGGAAGCCCAGGTTTTGGTCGTATGGGGCCTGTTGATCCTCTTCACTTCTTTATCAATATATGCCCAGGCGACTTTCCGGAACTCTCTCTGGTCTTTGTCATCAACACGGGTTAACTTCAAGCCCTTGCTTTTGTAGAATTTCAGGGTTTCGATACCCCTGGCGATATCTTTCGTCCACATATCGATATTCATCGCCATGACGGCGCTCTCGAGAATCGCCTTGTATTCCGGGGGCAGCGCTTTATATTTGTCTTTATTGAAACCAATTTCAAAATAGCAAGTCGGCTGATGCATACCGGGACCAGCGACATACTTGACAACTTCATGGAAATTTTGCGATTTGTTGACGATCGGAGTGGAAAATTCCAAAGCATCAATAACGCCTTTTTGCAGAGAGGGATACAGATCCACACCGGCTACCATCGTAACGGAGACTCCCATCGATTTAAGAATTTCCGCCCACCAGCCCGGGGTTCTGTATTTCAAGCCTTTGAAATCTTTGACATTTTTCAGGGGCCTGTTGGACATGGCCAGAATTTCCGGGTGCGTCAAGCCGCCGGGCATGACGACCACGTTCATTTTCATTTCATCATACATCTCCTGCATGAGTTCCTTGCCGCCACCTTGATACATCCAGGTTACGTACATGGTCGGTTCCAGATGCATGGGAATGGATGCAAAGAAATTGGCCGACGGATGCTTGCCCTGCCAATAGCCGGTCCAGCTATGCCAGCCATCAAGCGTGCCTTTGGACGTCGCTTCCATGTTTTCCATGGCCCCGACAATAGCGCCTGCGGGAAGAACTTTGATTACAAATTTTCCGCCGGTCATGTCACTGACGCGTTTGGCAAGACCTTCTACTTCCTCATGCATCAACATTCCCTTTGCCCAGGTGGTCTGCATGGTCCATCTAACACTGGGCAGTTCAGCCGCATAGCTGAATCCTGCTAACACAAGAGAACACACCATCATCATGACAACGATAATACCTAAAATTTTGCTTTTCATTCCTTCCTCCTCCTTTTTTAGTCACTCCGTTTACCGTTTATGCAACTCACCTGATGAAACTTATTTTTCACTCCCTCCAATTGGATTTCGATTTTTCCAGCGCCTGATGAGCTTCTTCGGGACTTTCATAAATGTAGGGGGCCAGGTTGCGTTTTTCCAACTCGTCTCCCATTTTCATCCGCAAAAAGGCGCTGGTCGTGTAGCGCGTAACGCCTTCATAATACTGCAGGACATCATTGATCAGATCCATGTAGTCGTCAATCAGTTCAGGCAGGATGTTGAAATTGTCATAGTTGACGATCGTGTTGACTTTCCTGTTCAATGGCCCCAGGATTTCGCGGATCAGGGTCCTGATTTTCTCAATATCTCCAAGGGAACGGATGCTCAGATTTTCGAAATTGACAAAAAAGATGTTTTCCTTTGCGTTGTAAATCAGGCGTTCCTCCAGAGGAATGGTCAACAGCTCGTTTTTCAGGTCCATGGGATCGCTCCTGAAAATCCGGGCATCCATCAGTTTCGGTGTTCCCTTGACAATGGGGTGGAAATCCATCTGGTCGAAAATATCCTTTTGCAGGTCAACGCCCGGAGCAATCTCGATCAATTCCATTCCCTCGGCGGTCAGATTGAAGACGCATCGTTCCGTGACATAGAGAATAGGTTTATGATTTTGCGCCGCCAAGAGTCCGCTGAAGGTCTTCTGCTCGACCTTCTTGATGAACTTTTTTTCTTTCCCTTCCTGATCAATATGGAGTTCTCCCTCCGTTATGGACACTTTGAGGCCGCCGGCTGTGAAGGTTCCCACAAAAACGACCTTTTTGGCATTCTGGCTGATATTGATGAATCCGCCGGGGCCGACAAACCGTGGACCGAACTTGCTGACATTGACGTTGCCCTCTTCGTCCACTTCCGCTGCGCCGAGAAAGGCTGTATCCAGTCCACCGCCATCATAGAAATCGAACTGGTTGGGTTGGTCTATCAGGCAGTCCATATTGGTTGCCGTCCCAAAGCTCAGCCCTCCGTTGGGCATGCCGCCGATGGTGCCCGGTTCCGTCGTCAGCGTCAGATATTCAATAATCTTTTCTTCATTGGCCACGCTGGCTACGCCTTCCGGCATGCCGATGCCGAGATTGACGACACTATTGGGTGTGAGTTCGAAGGCCGCCCGGCGGGCGATGATTTTTCTGGGACCCAGCTCCATTGGTGGAATGGATTGCATGGGAATCTTGACCTCTCCGCTGAAAGAAGGGTTGTAAACTTCAGCAAACGTTTGCCAGTGATGTTCGGTCGGCGCCACAACAACACAATCCACCAGAATCCCCGGAATCTTCACATCACGGCTGTTGAGCGTTCCTCGGTCCGCGATCCGTTCGACCTGGACAATGACGAAACCGCCTGAATTCTTAGCAGCCATAGCCATAGCCAGGGACTCCAGGGTCAGGGGTTCCTTTTCCATCGAGACATTGCCGTCCATATCCGCCGTGGTCCCGCGGATAATGGCGACATTAATGGGAAAGGCCTTGTATAGTAAATATTCCTGACCGCTGACCTGGATCAGTTCAATAATATCCCTTCCTTCCTTGAATGTTTTTTTATTGAGCTTTCCGCCGTCAATCCGCGGATCGATGAAGGTTCCAAGCCCCACGCGGGTAATGGTTCCCGGTTTGCCGGCAGCAATATCGCGAAAGAGATGGGCAACAACCCCCTGAGGCATATTATAGCCGAAGATGAGATTTTCCCTGATCAAACGCTGCAGTTTCGGCGCCAGGCCGATATGGCCGCCGATGACGGTCCCCATTAAACCTTCGTGTCCAAGATGGTTCAATCCCCTGTCTTTGCCGTCTCCCTGACCGGCGGCGTAAACGATGGTCAGATTTCGCGGTGTGCCTGTCGCAAGAAAATGCTTTTCCAGACCAATGGCAATCTCTTCGGCAAAGCAGGCCCCGCAAAAACCTTCCGTCGCGATGGTATCTCCGTCGCGAATGATGCGCACAGCTTCCTCGGTTGAAACCACCTTGCCCTTTTTTGCGCGTTGGGTTCGAAGTTGCGACAGCATGGGGTGAATACGAATAGACAATTCCTGATCCATAATAGCCCTCTTTTCTCAAGCTGCCCAAACGGCGGCCGACAACAAAACGACTTTTTTGAATTGCTATTTCTGTATCTGTAGCCACATATGTAAATAAACGGTGTAAAGGCCGGTAATGATGTTTCGGCCAAGGAGTAACACGGCTGTTCAATGCAAAAAAAAGGCCATTGTCGTTATTAGAGGGAACAGAATGAAAACATAAATGATTACCTTGTAATATCAACAAATTACAGAATAAGAAATTTAGAAATTTTTTCTCGACAAACCGTTGCCTATGGTATAAGAGAACATAAAATTGTATCATGGCATATACATGTATCTTTGGTGATACGGGGGTGACATGAAAGGAAACTTGAGTCTGCTGTCGAATACGGATCCATTGCAAAACAATATAGCGAACTCCGATATTCAGGAAGTTGAGGCATTGCGAAAGCGGCTGGAAATGTATGAGCTGATTTTTGAAAGCATCCATTATGGCAGCCTTGTGACGGACAGCAATGGTTATATCACTCATTTCAACAAGCCTTACGGGCAGTTTCTGAATTTGGATCCTCGCGCCCAAATCGGCAAGCATTGCACCGAGGTGGTCGAGAACTCGCGCATGCATATCGTGGCCCAGACAGGCGAACCGGAATTCAGCGACAGCCAGCGCATCAAAGGCCAGAAAATGGTGGTGCACCGCATCCCCATCAAGAAAGACGGCAAGGTGATCGCCGTCTTCGGTCAGGTTCTCTTTAAGGATGTGCGCGATGTGAGCAAACTGGCCAAAGAACTTTCCCTCCTCGAATCTAAAGTCAAGCTTTATGAAGCCGAACTACTGGCCCTGCGCTCCACGCGCTATACCCTGGACAGTATCATCGGTGTGAGCGCCACCATCAGATCCCTGAAAGCGCAAGCCCTGAAGGCCGCCGCGAGTCATTTCCCCGTGTTGATCTCCGGTGAAAGCGGCACCGGAAAGGAATTATTCGCGCAGGCCATTCACCAGGCCGGCCCGCGCAAGATTTATCCTTTTGTGCGCATTAATTGCGCCACCATCCCCAAGGACCTTTTCGAATCGGAACTGTTCGGCTATGAAAAAGGCGCCTTTACGGGTGCAAAATCGGAAGGCAAGCCCGGCAAGTTTGAACTGGCCAATCGGGGGACCATCTTCCTGGATGAAATCGGCGAATTGCCCGTGCCCATGCAGCCGAAACTGTTGCGCGTTCTTGAAGAAAAGGAATTTGAGCGCGTGGGCGGCACCCGTGTGATTCGTTCGAATTTCCGCCTGATCGCCGCCACCAATCAGAATCTGGACAACATGATCCGGGACGGACGCTTCCGCAAGGATCTTTTTTACCGGCTGAATGTTTTCCCCATCATGATTCCCCCCATACGGGAACGCCGGGAAGACATTATTCCCGTTTTTATGAACCTCCTGCAGAAATTATCCGCGGAGGCCGGCCTGTTCGATATTCGTCTCGACCAAAGCGCCCAAAAAATCCTGATGGCCCATGCCTGGCCCGGCAATGTCCGGGAATTGTCCAATGTGCTGGAATGGACCCTGTCCTCACTGGAGGGCAATTGCATTCGGGACAAAGACCTGCCTTTCTATCTGAAACCCAGACAGGATATGCTGCCACCCGAGAAGCATTCTCCCATGCGGGAGGTTCATGCCCACGCGGAAGTGCAGGCTATCCGCCAGACTTTGAAGGAAGCCGACTACAACAAAGCCCGGGCGGCCCGTATTCTTGGTATTCACCGCACCCTGCTGTATAAAAAAATAAAAAAATACGGACTGGAGACGTAAAGCCATGCCTGATGCTCTTAAGACTATTCTGCTGATTTTCTTTGTGATTGGCGGGCTTTTTTTTGCGCTGCGTATCACCGGATGGAAGATGAAGAAGGCCTGTGAATTCATCATCCGGGATCTGCGGGAGAAAAAGGCGTTTGACCCGGCTTCGGCGGTGAAGCTGCCTTACGCGAAAGGTCCGATGATTAACATCGGTTTACGGGACTACCGGCCCCGGGCGCTGGATGTGCTTATGAAGCAAGACGTGGTCCGGATGATGGAAGGGGACGTTTATTACCTGCGCGAGGGTTACAAGCTTGAATGATTGGCTCATAGAGAGCTTTGAACTAACTGGATTCCGGCCTGCGCTGGAATGACAAAATTGTTGCTTTTATGTGGTTATGCAAAGTTCTCTCATAATCGCCGTCGTGAAAAAGACATCATAAGGGCTTTCCGAAAAGCAGCTTCAGCATATTGACGATCATCTTTTTCCGGCCGGCTCTTTCCTTCAGGATACTCAGATACAAAATTTCGGTATTCATCGGCGGCACGGTTGCCTTGCCTTTCCTGATCAGCCTGGCGGCTTTGGGTTTGCAACGGGTGACGCAAAGGCCGCAGCCGATGCATCGATCCCGATCCACCCGGAAGGTTTTGCCGTCCGCAATGATCGCGTCCATCTGACAGCGTTTGACGCAGACGCCGCAGCTGGTGCAGGCCTCTGCGTCGATGCGGGCGTAATAATTGGTGGCAAAAAAACGGACGGGCCGGGGCTGTTTTTTAGCGGTCGTCAAAACGCCGCAGCAGCATCCGCAGCAGATGCAGATACAGCTTGGTTTCCTGGAATTCCCCGGTTGCAGCACCATTCCTTTTTCGTCGGCCAGATCCAGGATCTTCAGACATTCATCTTTGGAAATTTCTCTGGCCCGGCCGCGCGCCGCGTAGCTTGTTGCCCCGATGAGCAGACAAACTTCATAGTTTTCCGTTTGCCTGCACGGTTTTTCCATCAGCGATTCGCCCTGCTTGCAGACGCAGTTGGCCACATACAGGGGCTCTTTGGTGTGGGTGATAAAATGGCGCATGTTGTCGTAGGTATCAACGATGTATTCCGGAACCAGGGCTTTCAGATGCGGGCTGGTGCGAAGCTGGGGCAGGGAGGACCGGAAGAATTCCGCGCTGAAGGCTTCATCAAAATATTGATGCATCATTTCCACCAGCTCGCGGGTGAGATCATCCACATGATATTCAAACATGCCGATGGCCAGCATGGCAATTCCGTAGCGGAGTGATCCGGCACTTTCCGAACGCCGGATGACGCCTTTTTGAAACATGTCGTCCAGCATCGCGGATAGTTCGTCAGAAGATAGTTCGATGCCAAATTTATTCTTGAGCCTTTTGCGGATGGGAGCAACGGGGATGGACCGGAGCGTCAGGCACAATGCGATTTTGGCCTGAAGCGGCGTAAAAAAATATTTCAGAATATCGATTTCTACGCCGCTTTTTGTCGCGGGATACCCGATCGGATACTGGTCCAACTGAATCTGAAGCTGTCGGTAAATCGAGTGGTCTGTCGGCATGCAGGGATCAATACACTAATTGCGGGCCGTTCGTCCACAAGCAATTTTGAAGCATGATCAGGACAATAGGCAATCTGTGGATCCGGTTAACGCGTTCTTTCAGGATGAAGAGGGTTTGGATCGTGCCAGAACAAAATGGATTGTTGCCCAAATACCCTTTTCGCTTGCCTGAAATCGTTTTGGATAAATCTAATGCTTGCGGAAGGCTTTGACAAAACTCGCCTTCGGCTCAGACAGTTGTCATCGCTGATCTTCCACTTCGCCTTGATTTATACAACAAAACGATTTTAACCTGAAGGTCACAAGCAATGGCCGCTCAAAGGGATATGGTTTGGGCAGCAACCAGAAAAGTCACTGAAAAAAGTCACTGAAAAAAGAGGATCATGGCAGGAGAACAAAGATGTCGATTGACCCTCGGGGAGTAAAAAGATATAAAAAACCCAGTAAAACAGAGCAACAACCGGATATTTTGAGATGACCGAAACAAAACCTTTATACGATCCCCCGACCGTGGTCGGGATCTTCATGCATCAGGGCCGCCGCTTCGGCGATAAAAAGTTGTCGATGGCCAAAAAGAGGGGCGCATGGGAAACCAAAACCTGGCGTCAGGCTTTGGAATCGCTGCCTTCGGGGGTTATGGGCCTTTTTGCCCTGGGATTTGAAAAAGGGGACACCGTCGGCATTGCCGGCCGCACGCGAGTGGAGTGGAGTGAAGCCGACATGACCATTCTGGCCGCCGGTGGCGTAACCGTCGGCCTTTACCCGTCGGCCAGCCTCTGGGAGATGACGCATGTCGTTTCTCACAGCGGCCTGCAGATCTGTTTTGTGGAAGACGAGGCGCTTCTGGATAAGCTCCTTGCCGTTCGGGATAAAACCGGCCTGCCCAAAAAAATGGTGCTTTTTGATCCGATGACCAAACCGCTTCCTCCCGATGTGATCACGCTGGAAACTTTCATCAACTGTGGAAAGCAGGCTTACAATGACGACCCGGCCCGTTTTGAAAATATCTGGCGGTTTGTGCGGCCTTCCGATACGGCTACGATTGCCTACACATCCGGAACCACGGGACCGCCAAAAGGGGCCGTCATTACCCACGCCAATCTTTACCATACAGTGATGAATGCCACAAAAATGCACCATTATGACGAAAGCGATTTCGGCATGGCCTTTCTTCCTCTGACCCATATGCTGCAAAGAATGACCGTCTATGCGGCGATGCACCTCGGGATTATGGGTGCTTATGCCGAAAGCATCGATAAACTGGTGGAGAATTTTCAGGAACTGCGTCCCACCGTTCAGGTCAGTGTGCCGCAGATTTTCGATCGCATTTACAACCGGGTCCGCCAAATGCTGGATTCGGGATCGCCTTTGAAACGCCGGATCTTTCAATGGGCTGTGGATGTGGGCCGCAAAACCGCTACCTGTCGTCATCAAAACCAATCACTGCCTTTTTTTGCGGCGCTGAAACACGCCGTTGCTCATCGTCTGGTCTTTTCAAAAATACACAACATTTTCGGCGGACGGGTCAAGTATCTGTTGTGCGGCGGGGCGCCCATGCCCATGTATTTACTGGACTTTTTCGATGCCGTCGGGCTTTTAATCCTGGAAGGTTACGGATTGACCGAAACCGTGGCGCCGGTGTCCGTCAATCGCGCCGAGCGTTTCAAATTCGGGACAGTGGGGCAATTGATTCCAGGAATGGAAGCCAGGATTGCCGCCGACGGCGAACTGCTTTTGCGGGGGAAGGGCCTTTTTCAGGGCTACTATAAAGATCCGGAGGCGACGGCCGCGGCCATCGACGCCGACGGCTGGTTTCACACCGGCGATATCGGCGTTATCGACAAAGACGGGTTTCTCACTATTACCGACCGGAAGAAGGATTTGATCGTTACGGCCGGCGGCAAGAACATCGCCCCGCAGAATATCGAGAACCTTCTCCGCACGCTGCCGCTTATCAGCCAGATTATGGTTTACGGCGACCGGCGCAAGTATCTGACGGCTTTGATTACCCTGAATGAAAGTGAACTCAAGATTTTTGCCGGGCGGGAAAATCTTGCGGAAATCGAACCGGCGGCACTAACCGATCATCAAAAAGTGCGGCAGGCCGTGTCCGATCATGTGCAGGCCGTCAACAGCCGTCTTGCGCCCTACGAACAAATCAAGCGCTTCACCATTCTTCCCCGGGATTTCAGTGAAGAAGCGGGGGAATTGACGCCGACGCTCAAGATTCGCCGCCTCGAGATCATTAAACGTTACGGCGATAAGATAGAGTCTCTCTATGGCGAATGATGGCTTTTTGAGAGCTTTGTAAGATTACTATTTTGTCCTCGCGAGGAGCGTAAGCGACGTGGCGATCTCTTTAACTATCAATAATTTATGAGATTGCTTCGCTACGCTCGCAATGACAGATGTGTATTATGCAAACGTTTCTTTTTACGATGCTTGCAATAGGATTATTGATGAATTTATGTTAGGAAGCCGGTACGCGCTTCAATTAGGGAGATTTGCACAACCTCTTGAGTCGTCATTCCCGCGAAAGCGGGAATCTAGGAAACTATTGAAAACACTGGATTCCCGCCTACGCGGGAATGACAAAATTGTTGAATTTTTGTGGTTGCGCAACGCTCTCAATAAATGTTGGCAAAGGACGGCGGAACATGACGGATCACCATCCATCGGCGGGCATTAAAAGCTGGCCGGAAGGCGACCGGCCCCGGGAAAAGCTGCTCAAAAAAGGCCCGGAGGCATTAAGCAACTCGGAGCTTCTGGCGATACTGCTGCGCACGGGTGTAGAAGGCGCAAGCGCAATTGATCTGGCGCGCAGGATCATGGACCGGTTTGGCACTTTTCGCAACATGAGCCATACCGACCGGCGCGAATGGAAGGCCTTCAAAGGTCTGGGTCCCGCGAAGATCGCCCAGATCGAGGCCGCTTTGGAAATCGGGCGTCGCTTCCGCGATGTTGAAGTCCGTCCCGACCAACCCAAAATCGCTTCCGCCAAAGATGTGGCCGATATGCTCATGCCGCAAATGCGCGACCTCAAGACGGAGGTTTTTAAGGTGGTTTATCTGAACAGCAACAATCGCATCATTGATATGGGGAATGCCGCCACAGGAACAGTTAATCAGGCCATGCCCATCGTGCGTGAAATCATTCACGCGGCCCTGCAGAAATTCGCGGCGGCGATCATCTGTGTGCACAACCATCCCAGCGCCAACATTGCGCCCAGTCCGGAAGATAAAAAATTTACCGGCGAACTGTCCGCCGCCGGAAAGCTTATGGGAATCAAGGTGCTGGACCATATCATTATCGGCGATGGCAATTATTTCAGCTTTACGGATGAAGGCTTTATGGTCTAGTCCGGCGGGCATAAGGAGAATTGAATATCCGTTTTTTACAGGATACTGCAATATCACATAGGGAAAAAGGAGGTTACAATGGAATTAGTTAATGCAATCAAGGGAAGAAGAAGCATTCGTAAATTTCAGTCGCAGGATGTGCCGAAAAGCGTCATCACGGAAATTCTGGATACGGCGCGATGGTCGCCGTCCTGGGGAAATACGCAGCCCTGGTTTCTGCATGTCTTAACGGGCCAGACGCTCAAAAAATTCAAGGAAATGAATCTGAATCAGACCCTGGCCGGCGCACCGATCTCGCCCGATGTTCCCATGTTGGAGAAGTGGCCGGATGCCATGAAGGCGCGGTATGGGCAGCTGGGCAAGGTTGTTCTAAGCGCTCAGGGCATTGCCAGAGACGATAAGGCGGGACGCGAAAGATATTACGCGAACATGATTTCCGTTTTTGACGCCCCCTGTCTCATTCTGGCCTGCATTTCCCGCGACAATCTGGTCGAATACCAGATGCTGGACATCGGTCTGATTGCCCAGTCCATCTGTCTGGCCGCGCACGACAAAGGTCTGGGCACCTGTCTTTTGGCCGCCGCCGCGCGTTTTCCCGCCGAGATAAGAAAAATCGCCGCCATTCCCGATAATCAGAAAATTGTTGTGGGAATCTCTCTGGGTTATCCGGATCCCGCGTTTCCTCTGAATACTTTCGAGCGGGAAAGAGCCGGACTGGACGAATTCGTCCGCTGGATGGATTGAGCAATGCTTTATTCAATGAACATGCCGGAGGGAGGCATCATAACAAGATGAATATGGAAAGGATGCTTCAGGAAACCACCGGACGCTATCCGGAAAACCCGGCTATTATTTATGAAGGCAAACGAATATCCTATGAAACGCTGAACCGGTTTGTAGAGTCTCTTGCCCGTCACCTGCAGGAGCTCGGTATTCGAAAAGGCGATAAAGTCGCCATCATGCTTGCCAATTGTCCGGAGTTTATCATTTCCTATTTTGCGGCTTTAAGGCTTGGCGCCGTTGCGGTGACCCTGAATGTCATGTCAACCGCTTATGAACTTCAGCATCTTGTTGAGAACAGCGATGCCAGGGTCTTTATCACGGCAGACAACTTTGCCAGGAGATTTGAGGCCGTCTCGGAGACGCTCCCCTTTTGCCGGCACCTGATCACGACCGGCGGTTTGAAATCCGGCTCGCCTTTCGATAAAATCATCCAAAGCGGGCAGGTGACTGTGGATGCGCCTGCGCTTGAGGGGAGCGACCCGGCCGTTATGATCTATACGGCCGGCCTTACGGGAAAACCCCTTGGCGCCGTTTTAACCTATGATAACCTTGCCACCCAGGCGGATCTGCTCCGCACCATCTGCAGCGGAACTCAGGATGATCGATCCCTGGCCGTTATTCCCCTCTTTCACTCCTTCGGCGCCGCGGTCAACATGCTGTGCCCGCTTTGCCTGGGGGGCGCCATTGTGCTGATGGATCGCTTTACGATGGAAGGTATCTTTACGGCCATCCAGAAGGAACAGGTAACGTATCTTTCAGCCGTTCCACGTCTCTTTATGGGAATGCTGTTTCACGACAAGCTTAAAGAATACAATCTCAGCAGTTTGCGTTTTGGCATCACCGGCGGTTCCCCGATGGCGCCGGAATTGTTTGCCGAGTTTGAAAAACATCTTGGCATTCGGGTGCTGGAAGGGTATGGGCTGACGGAAACATCCCCCTGCTGCATATTCACCATGCCCGATAAAGTGCAAAAACCCGGATCGATCGGAACCGTGCTGCCGGGCGTTCAGGCAAAGGTCCTGGACGATGCCGGTGGTGATGTGCCGGCGGGAGTGGTTGGAGAGCTGGTCGTCCGCGGCGACGTCGTGATGCAGGGCTACTATAAGGACGAAGCGGCTACGGCCGAGGTCATTCGCCAAGGCTGGCTGCACACGGGCGATCTGGCTCACATGGACGAGGAGGGTTATGTCTTCCTGGACGGCGTGAAGAAGCGTATGGTTATTACCAGCGGCTTCAACGTCTATCCCAAAGAAGTGGAATTGATCCTGGAGATGCATCCCGGGGTTGTCTCATCTAAAGTTGTTGGTGAAAAAGATCTTATGCGAGGAGAGATTGTCAAAGCGCTCATCGTGAAAAAGTTGGGCGACGAGACAGACGAAAAAGAGATCATTCAGCATTGTCGAAATTATCTTTCCTCCTACAAGGTGCCCCGGGAAGTGGTATTTGTTTCAGAACTTGACTAGAAAAATCATGGAGCAACCCGCGATGGTTGCCGGAGTCATGCATTACCTCCGCGCAAATGCGGATTTTAAGGATACACAAACATGGCTGTGAACCCATCTGATGCCGCGACTGTGATGCTGCTTAGACCCTGCCGGGCCGAAGGCGTAAAAGGAATCGAAGTCCTTTTGGTGCTGAGAAACCGAAAGAGCAGCTTTGTGCCCGGCTATTATGTGTTCCCCGGAGGGAAAATCGATCAGGAGGATTACCAGCCCGGTATGGAGCGCTTTTGCCGGGGCATCGACAGGCAAAAGGCCGCTTCGATCCTGTACGACATGTCGCATCCCCAAAAAGCGCTGGGCGCCTGGATTGCGGGCATCCGCGAAACGTTTGAGGAGGTGGGCCTGCTCATTGCCCGGAGAAAAGACGGATCATCCGTTGCCTTTGAAACCGACGGGGACCGCCGGCGATTTGAACGTTACCGGCAGGCGCTCATCAAAGGGGAAATGAAATTTTCTTCCATCCTGGAGGCGGAAGATCTTGTGCTTCATGGCGAAGACCTTCATTATTTTTCTCACTGGATTACACCGGAACAGCTTCCGCTGCGTTACGATGTGCGCTTCTTTGTAACGCCGTTTCCGGACGGGCAATCCGTTTCTCATGATGGCGTGGAACTGACCAACCACGTCTGGCTTGGGCCTGCCACGGCGCTCAAAAATTACGAGACAGGCGAAATCGGGATGGTTCTGCCCCAGATTGTGACGCTTCAGGAACTCTCCCGTTTTAAAACGGTTGAGGAGGTGATTCTGTCCGCACAAAAACGCCATGTTCAAGCCACGCTGACCCGAATGGTTCAGATGGACGACAAATATGTGGAGGTCATGCCCGACGGGACGGTTTTTCACCACCGCCCGCCTGTTTATTCCTGGCCTGACAAACAGGATTAGCAAAGGAACCCATGCAGGATTTCACCGAAGGCAATATTACCAAACAGGTTATTGATTTCACGTTGCCGATCATGCTGGGCAATGTGCTGATGTCCGTCTATGGCATCATCAATCTGATCTGGGTCGGCAGGCTTCTGGGCCATAAGGCTGTGGCGGCCGTGGCCGCCTCTCTGCCGATCATCATGCTGATGCCCGCGTTTCTTATCGGCCTGGGAATGGCCACCAATGTCCTGATTGCCCAGGCCTTCGGACGCAAGGACACGGCAATGCTCAAGAAAATCCTGTCCAATTCCTTTTTTTCCTCGGTTCTGTTTTGTCTGCTGATTTCTCTTCTGGGCCTTTTGTTCCGTCGCCAGTTGCTGGAATGGGTGCATGCGCCGGCAGAAATTCAGGAGATGGCCCTGTCCTATCTGACCATCATGATGGCGACGATGGTCTTTCAATTCTACGTCAACTGGATGAACGGAATGTTGCGGGGATTGGGTGACGCCACAACCGTGGTGAAAATTCTCATATTGCTTGCGGTATTCAATGTTGTCTTTGTTCCATTGTTCATTCTCGGTATCGGGCCCCTGCCGCCGCTTGGCGTGGCGGGCGCGGCCTGGGGCACGGGATTGGCGGCCGTGGTTACTTGCGTCATCGGTTATGTTTATTTGCTGCGGTTTAATCCCTACATCAATATGCGCAACTGGGATTACAGCCTGGATTGGCATATTATCAAGGAGGTTTTCGTCATCGGCGTACCCGCGTCGCTCCAGATGATAGTGGTCTCCGTGGCCGGCGTCATTATCGTTGCCCTGGTCAACCGTTACGGCACGGCTGTTACCGCCGCCTTCGGCATCGGCATGCAGGTCGATATGCTGGCCACTATCCCGTTCATTTCCATCAGTATGGCGGCGACGACTATCGCCGGCCAGAACCTGGGCGCGCGGAAACTGGAGCGTGTCTACGAAACCCTGCGGACAGCCGTTTATTTCGGTCTGGCGATCGGCCTTCTCTGCACCGCTGTTTTATTGATTTTTCCCGAGCAGATCGGCGGTATTTTTCTGAAGGAATCGGCGGAAAATGTTCAGGTGCTGCACCTCGTCCGGGATTATTACCGTTGGATCGCGTTCATCTTTCCCTGTTTCGCCGTCATTTTTGCCATTCAGGGCGTGCTGCGCAGCGCGGGCGACACCATGGCCCTGTTGGCTCTTTCGTTTATCGCCATGGTCATGATCCGCATCCCTCTGGCCTATGGGCTGGCCGGTCTCGTTGGTTTTAAACAGGACGGCATCTGGATGGCCATGCTGTCAAGCAGCGCGCTGGCTGTCGGTTTGAACTGGCTTTACTACAGAAAAGGTCCCTGGAAGAAAAAGCGTCTGCTGGGGAATCCCTCCCCACCAGCATCGACGAAGTAAGAGCTTTACAAAGCTATTCTTATTCGTCATGCCGGCGAAAGCCGGCATCCAGAAAGCATTGAAATAACTGGATTCCCGCCTTCGCGGGAATGACAAAATTGTTGATTTTATGTAGTTATGCAAACGTCTCAAAACAAGAAAGGTGGATCGTTTTATGAAACGGACAGGCATTGCAACCATTGCTTTCACTATTCTTCTGATCGGTTTTCTGTGGAGCGGTGCCGCGACATCCCGGGCTGCCGAATCGAAGCCGGCCGATGCGATGACGCGGGATATGAACAGTCATCTTCCCCTGGATCTTTCGGACGACCGCGAGGAAAATGAATTAGCCCGGCGGGGTCTGATCGCTTCCGATTCTGCACCGGACATCCGCGGTCCGGGCGATAAACCGGCCTGGGACATGAAACGGTATGACTTCCTGGCCGGAAACGCTCCCGCTCCCGACACAGTCCATGCAGCTCTGTGGCGTCACGCGCGGCGCAGCGCCATTCATGGCCTTTTCAAGGTTAGTGACGGCATTTATCAGGTGAGGGGATATGATCTTTCCAACATCACGTTCATCGAGGGGAAAACGGGATACATCGTCGTTGATCCGCTGGTTTCCGTGGAAACAGCCCGGGCCGCTCTGGAGCTCTTTTACCGTCATCTTCCCAAGCGTCCCGTGACCGCCGTGATTTATACGCACAGCCATGTTGATCACTGGGGCGGGGTGAAGGGCGTTGTTTCCGAAGAAGATGTGAAGGCGGGGAAAGTCCGTATTCTTGCCCCTGAGGGGATGACAAGAGAAGTTATCAGCGAGAACCTCATGGCGGGAAACGCCATGAAACGCCGCGCCATGTATATGTTCGGGTCGCTTCTGCCCAAGAATCCGCAGGCTCAGGTGGATGCCGGAATAGGGAAAGCAGCTTCCAGCGGGACCATCAGCTACATTCCGCCGACGGAAGAAATCACAAAGCCGGTTCAGGAGGTTGTCATTGATGGTGTGAAATTTGTTTTCCAGCAGGTTCCCCAAACGGAAGCGCCCGTCGAAATGAATTTCTACCTGCCCGAATTGAAGGCGCTGTGTATTGCCGAAAATGCCGTGCCCAGCCTGCACAACCTGCTGACGCCCCGGGGCGCTCAGGTGCGCGACGGGCAGGCCTGGTACCGCGCCATCGACGAAACGATCGATCTGTTCGGCGATCAGACCGAAGTGTTTTTCACCACCCATCTCTGGCCGCGCTGGGGCAATGCGAAGATCAGGGACTATCTCCAGAAACAGCGCGATCTATACAAGTATATTCATGATCAGACGGTGCGCCTGATGAATCAGGGTTACACCATGACCGAGTGCGCCGAAATGATCCGGCTTCCGCGAAGTCTGGCCGGCGAGTGGTACAATCGAGATTTTTACGGAACGGTCAATTTTAATGTGAAAGCCGTCTATCAGAGATATCTGGGCTGGTTTGACGCCAACCCCGCGCATCTTCATCCGCTTCCTCCCGAAGACGCGGCCGGGAAATATGTGGAATTCATGGGCGGCCCGGAAGCCGTTTTGTCGAAGGCAAGAGAATCGATGAAAAAGGGTGATTACCGCTGGGCCGCGCAGGTTGTCAACCACGTGGTTTTTGCGGAGCCGAAAAACCGGGAGGCCCGCGAACTGCAGGCGGACGCGCTGGAGCAGCTTGGCTACCAGTCCGAATCCCCCGTTTGGCGAAATTTCTATCTGACGGGCGCCCGGGAGCTGCGCTTTGGAATAGACAAGAACATTCCCGTGCAGGAACCTGGCGGAGACATTCTTCACGGGATGCCCATGGCGTTGTTTTTCGATCTGATGGCGGTTCGCATTGATGGACAAAAAGCGGCGGATAAGCGGATTGTGGTCAACTGGGTGCTGACCGACACGAATGAAACCTACACGCTGATTCTGGCCAACGGCGTGCTGAATCAGAAAAAAGGACGCCCGGCCAAAAACGCCGACTCCACGGTCACGCTGACCCGGTCCGTGTTCGATACGATTATCTCCAAGCAGGCCACGTTTACCGGTCGGATTTTTGCCGGCGATGTTCAACTGCAGGGGAGCCTGCTGAAATTTCGCGAGATGATGTCGTGCATGGACGATTTTGATGTTTGGTTCAATATCGTGACACCGTAAAAGATCCGAGACAGCGTTGGACACAAAAACTTTAGTATTGAAAGTTTACATATTGCTCATTATTTTTTAATTAACGACTTAACTTCTTCAATAAATGAATATGACATAACCATCCAGTTTTTAGCTCGTGTTTTGATGATGTCAGTATTCATCTCAAGTATTTCTTCGTGGATTTAGTTGATCAACTGTTAGTGCATGCGTGCATCCTAATAAAATAGAAGGAATTACGAATAAACAAATAATGAAACTTATCATTTTAACTTTTGATTTCATCATTTTCTATTTCCTTTTCTTAAGCAAGATTAATGTGGTTCACTGCCTATTCCCGGTTTTTATCTTATCCTTCAAGAAGCCTTAAATATTCTTTTGCCGATCCATGGCAGACACCGGCAATAAGGTTGATAAATGGTCTGTCATCGCCCTTGTGGGTTTTGTTCAGGCTGTTCAGATAGTCGCGCCGTAAGACTGGGGGGATGACGGCCACTGGATAACCTGCCTGCAATAGAGCAAGGTTCATCAAGAGACGCGCCGCTCTTCCGTTGCCGTCAATGAAGGGATGTATCGTCACAAGTTCCTTGTGAATGACTGCCGCAAATTCAACCGGGTGGTGCTTTGACCTGCTATCGGGAATCGCGGCAATAAAGGCCTTCATCAAATCCGGTATCTTTTCAGGTGACGGGGGAATGAAGTCCGTCCCGGTAATGATCACTCGTTGCTTCCGGTATTTCCCGGCCTGCTCCTGGTCAATCCGATAGTAAAACAGCCGATGCAGTTCTTTGACGTTTGTTTCCGTAATGTCTTGATGCTTTGCCAATCGGAAAAGCAAATCATACGCTTCCGAGTGTCCCAGCGCTTCCAGGTGATCTTTGAGAGGCTTGCCGCCAATCGTGATGCCGTCTTCAATAACGATCTTCGTTTCCGTTTCGGTCAACGAATTTCCTTCCAGTGCATTGCTGGAATAGGTCATGCCGATTCGGAAATACTCCCGAAGCTGTTTAAGCAGGTGCGCGTCAATTGGTCTGAAAGCGTCTATCTTTGATTTTATCAAATCAATTTTCTTAAGGGTGTCTTTCATCGCGTTCCTTTCGCAGTCACCTCAATTTTATCTCTTTCCAGCATTCGGTATTTGCAAATCGCCTATAATTTTAAGCCAGTATAGGAATTTCAAGTTTTTATGTCAATTAAAATCAGGTCATCAAAATATGTTAAATTGAACCGCTCGACGCTCGAACAGCCCATAACAAAAAAGGCTCGCAAGCCGTCACCCCAAAAGGCAGGAGCAATCAAAACACTTGAAAATGTTCGGGGAAAATGATCAAAGAAAGTATCGGATAAACCGGTTGCGTGTGCGGGATGCTCTGAGGCGGTTCTCCGTAAAGCCGGCAGAGGAAAGAGATGCAATCCGTGAGACGTATGCACAACTACATAACGCCAGCAATCATGTCATACCGGCGAAGGCCGGTATCCAGTATTATCAAATACTTCCTGGATGCCGGCTTTCGCCGGCATGACGAATAGGGGAGTTATGCAAAGCTCTCTCCGCGTCTCCGGTTCAGCGCTCCGATATAAACGCAGTCATTGATATCTATCACGTTTACCTGGAGGTTTGATGATGCCGTCTATGAAAGACAAGTATGCAATCGTGGGAGTGGGATACACGCCGCAGGGGCGTGTTCCGGGAAGAACGTCTCTCAGTTTCCATCTGGAAGCGTCGGCCAATGCCATCAAGGATGCCGGGCTGAAAAAAGAAGATATTGACGGCTTCATCTCCTATCGCCACTTTCCCCCGGCTTCCAACGAGGACGGCCTGACACCCAATCTCATCGCCCAGCACTTGGGGATTTCGCCCGTTTACATGAGTCAGGACGCCAACTGATCGCGCAGTCACTTACAGCACGCAGTTGGCGCGCTTGAATCCGGTCTTTGCCGTTACGTCCTCATCTCCTACGGACATAATGCCCTCTCCAGCAACAGCATGCAGCGGATGCTCATCGATTTTTCGGGAGACGACGCCGTCTTCGGTCATTTCGGCGCCACCGGCGGCTACGCGCTTGCCGCCCAAAGGGCGATGCACGAATTCGGCACGGGTCCTGAAACCTGGAAAAAAATCGCCGTGGGCCAGCGCAAGTGGGCCGCCCTCAACCCGGCCGCCATGCTGCACAACAAGCCGCTCACCGAAGCGGATTATGACAGCGCCCGATGGGTTGTCGAACCGCTGCGCCTGCCTGACAATTGCCTGATTACCGACGGCGGACGGGCCATCATCGTGACTTCGGTCGAACGGGCGCGCGACCTGAAGCAGCCGCCGGCCGTTATCATGGGAATGGGAATGCATAATCCCTCGACCGCCATTGTTCAATCGGACTGGATGGCCGGACCCACCGGCGCCCGGCCGGCCAAAGAGGCGGCCTTTGCCATGGCCGGCATCACGCTCGACGCGGTGGACGCCTGCCAGATCTACGATTGTTTTACCTACACCGTGGAGATCACGCTTCAGGATTACGGTTTTTTTAAACCAGGCGAAGGGCGCGACTGGCTCCAGGGCGGCACAATCGAGCCGGGAGGCAAAATGCCGGTGAATACCTCCGGCGGACAGCTTTCAGAGGCCTACTACATGGGCCTGACGCCGATCGCCGAAGGAGCAATGCAGATTATGGGTCGCTGCGGACAACGTCAGCTCGGCCCCGCAACCAAAACCAAATCGCCCGAAATTATTTTGTGCAGCGACAACGGCGGCATTTTGCAAAGCCATGCCTGTATCCTGCTTCGGAGGTTATGATCCATGCCATACGATAAACCCTTACCGAAACTGAATGCGGACAACCAGCCCTTCTGGGAGGGGTGCCGCAAACACGAACTCCGTTTTCAGCAATGCGGCAATTGCGGTCATGTCCGATGGCCGCCGTCCTCCCTCTGCCCCCGGTGCCATTCCACGGAAGTCCGCTGGCTGATTTCCAAAGGAACCGGCCGGATCTACACCTTTGCCGTTTACCACACCGCATACCATTCGGGATTCGCGCCCGATCTGCCCTATACGGCTGCCGTCGTAGTTCTTGACGAGGGGCCCCGACTCCTGACCAACATTGTCAACTGCCCCCCCGGCGAGGTGAAATGCGACATGCCGGTAGAGGTTGTCTGGGCGGATATCGACGACACCATCACGCTGCCGAAATTCAAACCGTTGTAATGAATTCTGGGGGACAGAATGTGGGGGACATATCACTTAACTGTCTCAAGCAATGCAACAATACATTTTAAATGTAAAAGTTCGGATCTTTCCGGAATCGCAGAGAAACATCCTCTTGACTTTTTTATGGGTCAGGCGGATAAGAAGCGTCAAGAAATTGATGATGGGTGAAAAGAAAAAATAAATCCTGCAACCGGAGGCGCTGCCATGAGCTGGCCATTGAGACCCTGTTTCTAAGTAGAAACGGGGTTTTGCGTTTGAGCACCCGGCAGGATGCACTCGTTTGTTGAAGGTTCAGAAACGCATTTGCACCATAAGTTCACGACGCCCAGAAACGTTTGCATAATACACATCCGTCATTGCGAGAGAAGCGAAGCAATCGCATAAGTTTTCATATTTAAAGAGATCGCCACGTCGCTTAAGCTCCTCGCGATGACAAAACATTAATTAAGCTTTTGCTCAATCTTTGATGATATGGAGACGCGGTTTTGCATATCCTTAAAAGTGAAGGAGGAGGAAGCCGATGAACATTATCCCCTACACGGCGGAGCATACAATCTTCCGGGACAGCCTTCGGAAATTTCTCGACAAGGAAATCGTTCCCCATGTGGAAGCGTGGGAGGAGGCGGGCATCGTTCCCCGAAGCGTCTGGAAAAAAATGGGGGAGCAGGGATTTTTGTGCACGGATATTCCGGAGGAGTACGGAGGCGCAGGCGGCGACTTTCTCTATTCCGTGATCGTCTGCGAAGAGCTTGTAAAAAGCAACTTCTCGGGTCTTACCGCATCCCTGCACAGCGACATCTGCGTTCCCTACATTTCAGCGTTTGCCTCGGAGGAGCAAAAGCGCAAATATCTGCCTGGCTGTGTTGCAGGCGACATTATTACGGCGGTCGCCATGACGGAGCCCAACGCCGGCAGCGATCTGGCAAAAATGAAGACCACTGCCGTGGAAGACGGCGATGATGTTATTCTCAATGGTCAGAAGACCTTCATCAGCAACGGCATCAACTGCGACCTCGTCATCGTTGCCGCGCGCGATCCCGACGTCAAGCAAGAACATCAGGCGGTTGATCTCTACCTTGTCGAGGCCGGGACGCCCGGTTTTGAAAAAGGAAAACAGATCAAAAAAATAGGCTGGCACAGTCAGGATACGGCGGAACTCTATTTTACCGACTGCCGGATTCCCAAAGGAAACCGTCTGGGTGAAAAGGGAAGCGGATTTATCAAGCTGATGATGAAGCTTCAGCAGGAGCGTCTGGTCTGCTCCATCGGCGCGGTGATAGCTGCGGAGTTCATCCTGGAATTGACCATCAAATACTGTAAAGAGAGAAATGCATTCGGGCGTCCCATCTCCAAGTTTCAGCATGTGCAGTTTGAACTCGTCGAGATGGCCACGGAGACGAAACTGGGGCGCACGTTCCTCGACAAGCTCATCATGGATCACATCGAGGGCAAAAATGTTGTGGTTGAGGTCGCCATGGCCAAATACTGGACAACGGACATGGCTTTCCGCGTCGCCGACCGGTGTCTCCAGCTTTTCGGCGGATATGGATATTGCGAGGAGTATCCCATTGCCCGCGCCTGGCGGGATATCCGCGTGACGCGGATTTTTGCGGGAACCAATGAAATTATGAAAACGATAGCGGCGAAGTTTATGGGGTTATAGGCTTAGTTCCATTCATCAACCAATCTTTGGGCACTCAAAACAATTCAGCGCAGGGAGGTGGAAGCCATGATGGATTATCCTTTGTTACTCACGAATTTCATGCAGCACGCGGCCAGGTATTATCCGGGCAAAGAGATTGTCTCTGTTTACGCGACCGGCACGTTCCGCTATACGTATGCCGACTGGTACAAGCGCACCAGTCAACTGGCGGGCGCCCTGCAAGCTTTCGGCATCAAAAAAGGCGACCGGGTGGCCTCCTTCTCTCTGAACAATCATCGCCATCTGGAACTCTACTTCGGCGTCCCCTGCATGGGCGGCGTTCTGCACACGCTCAATATCCGGCTGTCCGTTGAACATCTGGTTTACATTATCAATCATGCGGAGGACCGCATTCTTTTCATCGACGAAGATGTCTATTTCCTTATCGAGCCGTTTAAAGATCAGCTCAAGACGGTGGAGCTGTATGTCATCCTGTCTCAATCCGGCGTCATGCCGCAAACCACGCTTTCGCCGGTTGTCCTTTATGACGATTGGATTAAAGATTATCCGGAGGACTATGATTTTCCGGTGGACCGCGATGAAAACGATCCCTGCCTCATCTGCTACACCTCGGCGACGACGGGCGATCCCAAAGGCGTGGTTTACAGCCATCGCGGTCTGGTGCTGCACTCTTTTTCCACGGGCTTTACCATGGGCATCCAGGAGAAAGACTGCGCCCTGCATATCGTTCCGATGTTCCATGCCAACGCCTGGGGAGCGCCTTTTGTCTGCACCCTGTGCGGCATGAAACAGGTATTGCCGGGCAGGCAGATTCTGGACATGGCGTCGCTGTGCCGGATCATCGCCGAAGAGAAGGTAACCTTTTCCTGCGGTGTGCCGACAATCTGGATCATGCTCCACAATTACCTGGAACAGGGCGGCGCACACGACTTCTCTTCCGTCGACAATTTTTTCTCCGGCGGATCGGCGCTGCCGAGGCATCTCATCGAATCCTTTGAAAAGAAATACGGCGTCATTCTATCCCAGGGTTACGGCGCCACGGAAACGTCCCCGGTTGTTACCCTGTCCATCCCCAAAAGCTATATGCAAAAGCTCAGCACGGACGAAAAGATCGATGTCCGGACAACGGCGGGACTGCCGGTGCCGGGGCTGGATGTAAAGCTGATCAGCCTGGAGACAGGCGAAGAGGCCCGCATGGACGGCAGGGACATGGGGGAAATTCTGGTGCGCGGACCGTGGATCGCCGGCGAATATTATAAAAACCCGACGCAAAGCGCCGTCACGTTTAAAGACGGCTGGTTTCATACCGGAGACATCGGAACCATGAACCCCGAGGGGTATCTTTCCCTCGTGGACCGGACAAAAGACCTCATCAAGAGCGCCGGCGAGTGGATTTCCTCCATCGATCTGGAAAACGCCATTATGGGATTCTCCGGCGTGCTGGAAGCGGCGGTCATCAGTCTGCCCGACGTCAAGTGGCAGGAACGGCCGCTGGCCTGCGTAGTGCCCCGCCCTGAAGCGGCAAAAACCATTACGAAGGAAGATATTCAGAATTATCTGAAAGACAAGGTGGCCAAATGGTGGATTCCCGATGAAATTGTTTTCCTGCAGGAGCTGCCAAAGACCAGTGTGGGTAAATTCGACAAGAAAAAATTGCGGGCAACGGTGCTGCCGGATATTCTGAAAAACCGGGATAAGGCGTAAGGGCCGGTCATCAGGCCAGTGTTGTGCGTCAGAAATCTCTTTGCATAGGGATGATCCCATGCCCCAGAGCAAGGGGTTGCAACCCCTTGCTCTACGAGGATTTGCGGCATCATTTCTGAAATTCGTCACAAAACTTTTGTAAAGAAGCGTTAGACGCACTACACTAAAAAAGATGCCTTTACCGCTTTACCCGGAAGTTTTGGATTCCGCCTGAGGGTCGAGGGGCAGCACCTTCTTGTAAACTACGATCGAAAGGAAACCCGCCACGTACATCCAGAGGCCGAACAGACCCGACGTGAAGAGCATGGAACTGTAAAAATCACCCATGTAGTCCTGGATCAATATCGCGATGGCCATGGCGAGCGACGCATTTCTCAAGCCCGTCTCCAAGGAGATGGCTCTGGTCTGGTAATTGTTAATTCCTATAAGTTTCGGGAAGACGCCTCCCACAAGCATACCCAGCAGTGTGAGCACGAAAACCGCCGCATAAAAACTGAAACCGTACCGCTCTGTGTCAGCGAACATCTCTATGTTGCTGATCAGGCCTGCAATAATCAGGAAAAGCAGGGCGATCACGCCCAGAATGGAGAAGAAAGGAGTTGCCTTTTTGGCGAAGCCCGACCAGCGGGCACGGATGGACATTCCCAGCGCCAGCGGAATGATGACGAGAACAATGATCGTCTGGACAACAAGCCTGACCGGCATCGAGACCTCCGGCAGGTTGGCACAGAAAAACGTCAGCAACAGCGGCGTAAACACAAGCGACAGCACCGTGGAAAAGGAAGTCATGGATATGGAAAGGGCCAGGTCTCCCTTGGCGTAATAGGTCATGAGGTTGGAAGTGACCCCGCCGGGACTAACTGTGATCAGCATAAGCCCCACGAAGATAAAAGGGAAGGCCTTGTAGAATCCCAGAATATGCCCCAGCCCCGCTGCGACCAGCGGCATGATAACCCACTGCAGAAAGGTTCCCGCGAGCATTCCGCGGGGACTCAGGATGACCAGTTTGAAGTCTTTCATGGTTAGCGTCAGGCCCATGCCGAGCATCACGAAGAAGAGCATCAGGATGATGGCAAGCTTGAAGATCCGGTCGAAGAAAAGCTGTTGCGGCTGATCGATAAAACGGGCAAACGCATAGGTTTCACCGTTGATCTCCCGTTTTTCCACCTGAACACGAAAGATCATCTTGTTTTCGAGCATCTTTTCCAGCCCGACGTAGTGGCCCCCGGCCCCGTCTTTTACATGATCGGCAGCAGGCGGAACGGAGAGGATGTAGAGGTCGCTGTTGATGTTCCTAAGCAGAAAAAGGTTCGTTTGCTCGTCGGAACCCTTGATGGTTTCCGCCTTCAGCAGCCGCAGATTGCCTTCGAAGACAATTTCGCGGGATTTCGTCCAGTCTATATTTCTGGACTCCGTATTGAATTTCTGGATAAGCGTGACGTCGCCTTTGCCCTTAGCAATCAGGGAAAAGCGCCGGTAGAGGTCTTCACTGGCGTGCGCAAAGCCTGAGACCACCAGGATGATAAGTAGCGACGCCAGGATGACGGGCGCCTTGACTCCGCTGTTCTGAAAGAAACACTTCATGCTCCATTCCCTCCTGATATAGAAATTCTACTCTAAAAGGTTACGTTAAAATCGGACGGCTCTGCAACGAGATTAAATTGATGATTATTGTTGATAAGAACTTGCTTTTATTGTGTGGCAGTATAGGAAACGCAGACTTGTAAGTCAAGCAAATCTTGAAAACAGGAGATTTTAGTCAAACTCCACGTGCTTCTGTCGGTAACATTTATTTATGAGGCAATAGCCGCAGTCGAGATAACGGTACCCTGAAGGGCACGCGTAGATCACCTTTTCGATCTATCGCCGCCAGAACCCGTATTCCCTTGAGAAATGCTCATCGTATTCCCGCACGAAGGTTTCAAAATAATCCTCCACGCAGTGATAAGAATCCGAATCTTACGGTTGATTGCTGCTGCACTGGCAGCCGTTACCGCTTTTTGCGGAAGATCAGTTTGATCGGGACCTTGTCGAAACCGAATTCGGAGCGGATGGCATTCATTAGGTAGCGCTCGTAGGAAAAATGGACGCCCTTGGCGTGCGGGACAAAGAAGATGAATGTGGGCGGCTTGATGCCGGTCTGCGTCGCGTAAGAGATGCTCATGGAGCGGTTCTGAAAGCGGGCCATCGGGTTTTTCCGGACGGACCGTTCCACCAGATCATTTAAAGGCGAGGTGTCCACCCGTTTTGAATACTGGCTGTAAACCTCGTTGATGAGATCAAAGATCTTCGGCGCGCGCTGCCCGGTCAGCGCGGAAATAAAAAGGATGGGCGCGAAATCCATGAATTTGATTTTATCGTGAATATCCTCGACAAACTTGCCCACGGTGGCGTTGTCCTTTTCAATCTTGTCCCATTTATTCACGACGATGATGCAGGCTTTACCGCGCTCAAAGGCCAGCCCCACGATTTTGGCGTCCTGCTCGGTCATGCCTTCTTCCGCGTCAATCATTACCAGCGCGATATCGCAGCGGTTGATCGTTTTAAGCGCCTGGATGACGCTGTATTTTTCCAGTGTCAGACTGATCTTGTTTTTCCGGCGGATGCCCGCCGTGTCAATGAGCAGATAGCGCCGGCCGTGCACTTTGATGGTGGTGTCGATGGCGTCGCGTGTGGTTCCGGGCGTGGGATTGGCGATGCTTCTTTCCTTTCCGGAAATCAGATTGATGAGCGATGATTTGCCGACGTTGGGTTTGCCGACAATCGCCACGGCAACAGGTTCATTCTCATTCTCTTTGCTTTCGACGGCTTGGGGAAAGCCTTGCGTCAGCACGGCCAGCAGCTCATCCACGCCCAATCCGTGCTGGGCGGAGATGGAATAAAGTTCGTCAATGCCCAGACGGTAAAATTCCGTAAGAAGTTCTTCATGGCGCGCGCCGTCCACTTTGTTGGCGGCGTAAAACACATTTTTGCCCCGGCCGCGCAGTTGTCTTGCGATTTCAATGTCCGAGGGTGTCAGACCGTCCCGGCCGTCCATCAAGAAAATGATAACGTCCGCTTCTTCAATCGCCAGATTGGTCTGCTCACGCATCTGGATCAGAATGCGTTCTTCCGTGGCCGGCTCGAATCCGCCGGTGTCGATCAGGGTGAAAGCCCGATCGTGCCAGACGCAATCCATGTAGTTGCGGTCGCGCGTTGCGCCCGGCTCGTCGATGACGATGGCCTTCTGCTTTCCCGCGATGCGGTTGAAAAGCGTTGATTTGCCGACGTTGGGCCGGCCGACGATGGCGATGACGGGTTTTGCCTGCATGGAATCCTCTATTTTATAAGTCCGAACTCACGCAACATTCTGTCGGAGCCGGTCCAGTCTTTTTTAACGCGCACGAACAATTCCAGAAAAACCTTCGCGCCGAAAAGGTTTTCCATTGAAAGACGGGCCTGCGTCCCGATTTTTTTGAGCATGGCGCCTTTTTTGCCGATCATAATCGCCTTTTGCGATTCCTTTTCCACATGGATCGTGGCGCTGATGCGAATCAGATTTTTTGCCTCATCTTCCTTGAACGCGTCAATCATGACGGCCGACGCATAGGGGACTTCCTGTTTTGTTAAAAGCAGAATTTGCTCCCGGATAAACTCTCCCGCGATGAAACGCTCGGTGGCGTCGGTGGCGATATCGTCGGGAAAAAGCTGCGGCCCCTGTGGCAGCGCCTCTTTCAGGCACGCGATGAGCTCGTCGAGGCCGTCATTTTTCAAGGCACTGATTGGAAAAATGCCTTTAAAATCGAAGAGTTTGCTGTATTGATCGATCAGCGGCAGCAGCTTGGGTTTTTCAACCCGGTCGATTTTGTTGATGGCAAGAAAAACCGGCGTCTTGACTCCGGCCAATGCTTCGATGAGAAACAGATCGTGCGGACCGATAGGGCTGTCCGCTTCCACCATCATTAAAAGGACATCGGCGTCACCGATCGTTTCCCTGGCGGCCTGCACCATCGCTCGATTGAGCGGCGTCTTCGGTTTGTGCATGCCCGGCGTGTCCAGAAAAATCAGCTGCGCGTCGGAGAAGTTTTTGATGCCTGTAATGCGGTTTCGCGTGGTTTGCGGCTTGTCGGCCACAATGGAAATTTTATCGCCGATAGTCGCATTGAAAAAAGTGGATTTGCCCACATTCGGGCGGCCCAGTATGGCTATGAAACCGGATTTAAACACAACGGTTCTCCAATCAATGATTTACTGAAATCCGGGAATATGGAAGGAAAAAGATTCCCCCGCTCCGGTGTTCAGCGACAAATGCCCGGGAAGTTGCCCGCGGACGGAGTCTATAACGATTTGGGCGTCAGGGTAAAGCCTTTTTATCGCTTCGATGTTTTGATTGCCGAAACCTCGAAAATTGGGAAGGTCGCGTTTAGCGACACCGAAGCGCAAGATTCGGGTATACTCAGGAACATTGCCGAGTAATTTTAAGGTGGCGGAATAAAAAATCGCCGAATAAACCAGACTGCCGAAAGAAGGGTGCAGCGGACCTGCCAGCACAGCGCCTTCCTGACGCATTTCCGGCGTCATCTGCAGGCCGAAACGGATGATGGAAATGCCCGCAGGCGCAAGCGTCTCCCAGGCCAGACGGCAACAGTCCACCGCTTCTTCCAGTGTGAGCGGGGAATAGCGGCCGCAAAGCAATTCATCGGCCAGAGGCGTATCCTTGAAAACAAGCACCGGATGGATGCGCACAGTATCCGGTCGAAGCTCCACCGTGCGATTCAGGGTTTGCAAAAAGCTTTCTTTCGTGTCGCCGGGCAGCCCGGCCATCAGGTGCAGGCCGGTTTTAAATCCACGCGCCTTGAGCAACTGTATGGCCGTTTCCGTGGCCCGTGCATCATGGCCGCGCCCAATATTTTGAAGGACCTGATCATTGAAGGACTGGGCGCCGATTTCAATGGTCCGGACGCCGTTGGCGTGCAGAAATATCAACTGCTCGCTGTCAATGTAATCGGGTCTTGTGGAAATCCGGATCGATTCCACCTGGCCTTTTTGAATATAAATGTTGGCCCAGGACAAAAGCCGTTTCTGATCATCAGGTGAAAGTCCGGTAAAGCTGCCCCCGTAAAAGGCGATTTCCACCCGCCGCGCTTTGTCTTTGTTCCAGCGCAGATACGAGGCGACTTCGGCGTCAAAAAAATCCTGCGTAATTTCCGGAGAAAAATTTCCCGCAGTGATCTTCTCATTGCAGAAGGTGCAGTGCTGCGGGCAGCCCCTGTTCATGATGAAGATGGGGATGATCAGCGGTTTTCCCGGTGGATCGGGAAGCAAACGTCCTTCGGTGTTCCCATCCGGCGGCGGTGATGCGAAGCGCCGGGGGTGGGGGATTTTACTGCGAGGGGTGTTAAGCGCCGTTTTCACTGTGCAGGCTTTCCCAGGCTTTTTGCGCCGCCTGTTTTTGCGCATCTTTTTTGCTTTTTCCCCGGCCGATTTCACGGACGGAATCGCCGGCGGCTACTTCGATTTCAAAGATTTTATCGTGATCGGGGCCGCTTTCGGCAAGCAGGGTATAAAGCGGCGCGGATTTGTACTTTTTCTGACACAATTCCTGCAGGGCTGTTTTATAGTCAAAGGATTGTGCGGCAAGCGCCTGATCATTCATCAGGGGCTTCATCAGTCGCCGGATCAGCGTTTTGGTTTTACTGAAGCTGGAATCGAGATAAATAGCGGCGATGACCGCTTCGAAGGCATTGGCCAGCAGCGACTCTTTGGCGCGTCCGCCGGAATGTTCTTCTCCCCGGCCCAAAAGCAGGCAATCTCCCAGACCCAGTTGCGCTGCCAGGTCGGCCAGTGGTTTTTCATTGACCATTAAGGAACGGATTTTGGAAAGGGTGCCTTCGGCAAAATCGGCATGTTTCTTCATCAGGAGATCGCTGACACAAAGACCCAGAACCGCGTCACCCAGAAACTCCAGCCTTTCATTATCGCTTGCGCCGGATTGTGGATTCTCATTGACATAGGAGCGATGGGTCAGCGCGGTTGACAGCAGGTCCATGTTCCGGAAAGCATAGGAAAGCTTTCCCTGAAGAGCCGTTAATTGCTGTAATCTGTCATTATCCATGCAAAGTCCTGCCTGCAAGTTTGCCTTCCTGAACCTTTTCAATTTTGACCCTGACGAGAGTATTTACTAAAGAAGCCGGGGATTTGTCCAGCAGAACCGGAAGATAGTTGTGTGAAAAACCTTTGGCGAGGCCGGTTTTTTTGTCCCGGGTCTGTTCCACCAGCACCGGCAGTGTTTTTCCCAGAAACCGGCGGGCGAAGGCTTCCCTTTTTTTCGCGCCTACCTCCCGCAGGATTGCGGCGCGTTCTTTTTTGATTTTCTCCGGAACCTTCGGATGAATCGCCAGGGCTGCCGTTCCGGGTCTTTCCGAATAGGGAAAAACATGAAGATAAGCCACAGGCAGTTCTTCAAGCAGTCTCTGTGTGTGACTGAATTCCTTTTCACCTTCACCGGGGAAACCGACCATAACATCGATGCCGACGGCAATATCGGCCACCGTCCGGATCACATTTTCAATGAGTGCGCGGTAGAAGGCCGTGTCGTAGCCGCGCTTCATCATTTTCAAAATGGAATCATCGCCGCTTTGCAGAGGGATATGCAGATGCGGACAGAGATTGTCGAAATGTCCGAAAAGACGAAGCAGATCATCCGATATTTCGTTGGGCTCGATGGAGCTGAGGCGAAACCTTGTTTTCGGATTCTGCGACAACAATGTCTCAAGCGTATGGGCCAGATCCGTCCGGGGTTGCAGATCATGTCCATAATAACCCAGATGAATACCGGTGAGAACAATTTCCCTGTAGTCCTGCAAAGAGAAGTTTTGTGCGCCTTTGAGAACATCAGGCACAGGCAGGCTGCGGCTTTTGCCGCGGGCGAATGGCACGATGCAGTAGCTGCAAAACGCGTTGCAGCCGTCCTGAATCTTGAAAAAAGCACGGGTTCTTCCCGCAAGTCTTGACGGCGGGGCAAAAGGCAGTTGCTTTTGCAGAAAAATATCGCCGGCAAAAATGCGTGGCCGGTCGGAGAGGGGACCGCTGAGCAAATCGGCAATTTTATGCTTCTGATCATTGCCTACAACAAAGGTGACGCCGTCGATCGCGGCCAGCAATTCAGCCTGCGTCTGCGCGTAGCAGCCGGTTATGATGATCCGGGCGCGGGGATTGGTGCGCAACGCCCTGCGGATGAGCTGGCGGGCTTGAAAATCCGCAAAAGCAGTGACCGTGCAGGTGTTGATGATATAGGCGTCGGCGAAAGCGTTAAACGGCACCAGTGAAAAATTGGCGGCTTGCAGATTTTCCGCCAGCGCCGCCGAATCACATTGATTGACCTTGCAGCCCAGGGTGGTCAGACCGACTTTCAGGATGACGTTATCGTTGTTCAATGGCTCTTTCCTTTTATTGTCTTATCTATGGGGCAACCTGTTCTTTGTCAAGACAAACAAAACATGGATTTTAAAATAAAAATAGGCTAAATTCGTACGCATAAAACAAGCGAAAGGGGAGTTGATTATGGAATCTTTATCGTCCTATTTTACGGCAAATCCGGCAAACTTCACGCTGCTGGCGATTCTTTTTGCCATTGTGATTCTTTATTTCATCTTAAGGAAATTTATCAAGTTGACCGTCATTCTCCTGATCGTCATTTTGCTTGCCGGTGGCGTAAATCTTTTGAAAGACCCGGCATCCATGCCCGGCAAAATCAAGACAACCGTTCAGACCTTTGTGGCCGGCGGAGAACAGATGTGGGATAAGTTCAGCAGTTTGTGGAGGGATACCAAGGATCTGGCTGATAAAGCCAAAAGGACCCCGGGGGAGATCAATAAACTGCTCGACACGGCAAAGGAAAAAGTCGGGGAGGATTATCAATCGAAGGACGCGGCGAAAGAAAAGCCCAAAAAATAATTCCGGTCATGTCACAAACAGATCATTGGTCGAAAAATTCGGATCGGTTGTCAGGTTAACGCCCATGCGCCTCAGCCCCGCTTCATCGCCCGGCGTGGGAATATGGGTCATATGCACTTCACAATTTTGCAGTTCCTTTAATTTTTCCAAAGCCAGTTCCGCCGCGGGATTGGTGGTGGCGCTGATGCTCAGCGCGATCAGCGCCTCTTCCAGATCGAGGCTGACGTTCTTTTCATTCAGGATTTCCGTTTTCAGCTTGCGGATTGAACCGGTGATGTTGGGCGGTAACAGTTTGATTATATCGGGAACCCCCGCCAGATGTTTGATCGCGTGGATGACCACGCTGGATGCCGCATGCATCAGCGGCGAATTGCTGCCGGTGATGATTGATCCGTCGGCCAGTTCGATGGCTGCGCCGCAAAAGATTCCTTCATTTCCTTTTTCCTGTTGCAGTGCGTCCTGGGCCGCCTGACGCGCTGGTCCGACCACACGCCGGTCTTCCGGCTTCAGATCAAAATCATTGAGAAATAATTCGACGCGCTGAACCGTCTCCTTATCGGAGAATCCCATGGCATATTCGCAGCGATAACGGAAATAGCGGCGGATGATTTCCTGCTTGGACGCTTCCCTGGTTACATCGTCATGCGTAATGGCAAATCCGGCGCGGTTAACGCCCATATCCGTGGGAGACTTATAAAAAGAGGCTTCGCCGGTGATTTTCTCGAGAATCCGCCTCAACACGGGAAAAACCTCCACATCGCGGTTGTAGTTGACACGGGCTTCGCCGTAAGCTTCCAGATGAAACGGGTCGATCTGATTGAAATCGCGGATGTCGGCGGTGGCCGCTTCATAGGCAACGTTTACCGGATGCTTGAGCGGCAGATTCCAGATGGGGAATGTTTCAAACTTGGCGTAGCCGGATTTGACGCCCCGTTTGTAGTCGTGATAAAGCTGGGACAGACAGGTGGCCAGCTTTCCGCTGCCGGGGCCCGGTCCCGTGACGATCACCAGCGGTTTTTCGGTGGGAATGTAATCGTTGACGCCGTAACCTTCGTCGCTGACGATCATGTCCACGTTGGTCGGGTACCCCTTCGTGAAACGATGCGTGAAAACCCGGATCCCCCGGCGCTCCAGCTTGTTTTTGAACAGAACAGCGGAGGGTTGATTTTCAAACCGGGTGATGACGACGCCCATCACGTTGATGTTCCAGCCGCGCAGGTCGTCGATCAGTTTCATCGCGTCCGTATCGTAGGTGATGCCGAAATCCGCCCGGATTTTTTTCCGTTCAATGTCTCCCGCATAGATGCAAAGCAGAATATCCGCCCGGTCCTTCAGCTCCTTGATGAGCCGCATTTTCACATTGGGGTCATAGCCGGGCAGCACGCGGGCTGCGTGGTAGTCGTACAGCAGCTTGCCGCCGAATTCCAGATAGAGTTTGTTGTTGAATCTTTCGACGCGCTGCAGGATTTCCGCGGTCTGCTCGGTGATATATTTCTCGTTGTCGAATCCTTTTTGGCCTGCGTTCATGGGGACCTTTCTAAAGCTGAATGCTTTTATCCGGAAAACAAATATTCAAATAGAGAACCTTCTTGGATATTCATCAATGCGGGTTTATTTCATATATCAAATGGACGTTTTTATCCAAAAGAAAATGACAAAAGTCTGTGGAAAAATTTCGTCATGGCCCAGGAGGCCTGTGAGATTGTAGGGTTACAGCAAATTGATTTCCATGGCCCGGACGGGGCAGGCGGAAACGCACAGTTCGCAACCGTTGCATTTTTCAGGGTCGAACAGGACTTTTTGCGTCTGTTTTTCGAAGGATAAGGCGCCGGTCGGGCAAAAGCCGGTGCATGCGCCGCAATGCACGCATTTTTCGATGTTCTGGAACACGCTTTTGGAAAGTGCCTCCACCTGCAGCCCCATTTCCTTCAGGAAACGGACACCGCGGTCAAAATCCTCCTTTTGCCCGGATAATTCCAAAACAATTACGCCTTCGCGGCGCGGGTAGATTCTCGCTTTCAGAATGTTAAAGACAAGATTGTGCTTTTGGGCCAGAAGATAGATGACCGGCTGCTGGACAATCTCCGGGGTGTAGCGAATAACTATTTTTTTCGAGTACATAGCTAAAAAATGAACACCTTTTTACGTTGGCGGCATGTTAAGAGATGCAAATCATAAAGTCAAGGCAATAGTTGCTCTTTTTTTCCGTGCCTTCCGTCTATCGTCGGGGAGTTTCCTCGTCAGGGTTTGTCTTCCTTCTGGTTCTTGGGTCCGGAAGCGGGAAACAGACTCCATAAAGATTTGAAAGGCGACAGACCGGCCATGTCTTGCGGATTCATCTGGGTATAATTTTCACCGAAATCGAGCCACTTTTTAAATTGATCGTCCGCCATGTTACGGAACAAAAGATAATTGCGAATCGTCTGTTCGAGATATTTTTCAAAAAAATCCGTCAGAACATTGTCTCCGTACTGGATGATCAGATACAACAGGGGAGGGGGAAGCAGGAACTTCTTTTTGCGCGCCTCCTCCATGACAATCTGTGTTAAAATTGCCGCAGTGACATCTTCGCCGGTTTTGGCGTCCGTCACCCGGATCTGCCGTCCCTGGCGGATGGCGTCTGTCACGTAATCCAGCGTAACGTAAATGCTTTTTTCTGTGTCGTAAAGCCTCCGGTTGGTGTACTTCTTTAAATTCAGCGTGTCCTGATCCATGCGCGCCTCCGCTCTTTCTCTATGCAATTCCGGCCGACATTGCAAGAGAAAAATATTTTGCAATGCAACAATTTATTCTTGACAAACAGGAAATACTGGCTATAATTAGCCTCAAGACAAGAAGATAAACGGTGGAATAGATATTTAAGATATTGATAATAAATAAGTAATCATAGATTATCCCGGACTGCTTTTAGAAAGACGTTTTTCTTTTATCAATATGTTGCGAATGCAAAAAACAAAGGGAGGAAAATAAGAATGGAACCCAAACAGATGGCAAAACAGATGGTGGACTTTAACAAGAAGGCTTTTGATGCTTCGTTTGAGGCGATGACGGCCATGCAGGAACAGACGGAGAAGATGGTCGCTACCATGATGCAGCAGACGCAGTTTTTCCCGGATGAAGGCAAGAAGCTGATCACGGATTGGCTGAAAACCTACAAAAAGGGCCGGGAGGAATTCAAGGCAGCGGCTGACGAGAATTTTAAAAAGGTCGATGCGTTTTTTTCATCCAAGTAAAAAATGCCTCAAAATGAAAAAAGCCGCCGCGAATCATCGCCGCGGCTTTTTTCATTCAGAGCTTTCTGACCGGCGTCAGGTTTTCGGCGCTTTCGGCGGGCTGACCAGCCCCTCGCCCGTCAGTACGGTCACGCCGTCCTGATTGCAGCACGTTGTTCTCAATCGGACCCGGTTTTTTTCCGCAAGCAGCTCCAGAATTTCAACGCGCGCCGTGATGGTGTCGCCGATGCGCACCGGCGCGAGAAAACTCAACTCCTGTTTCATGTAAATCGTACCGGGGCCCGGCAGTTGATTGGCGATGATGGCGGAAATGAAGCCCGCCGTGAGCATGCCGTGCGCGATGCGGGTTTTAAAAAACGTGTTTTTGGCGTACGCCTCGTTAACATGCGCTGGATTGAAATCGCCGGTAATGCCGGCGTACAGGTAAATATCCGTTTCCGTCACGGTCTTGGCGAACTCCGCCACATCCCCAACCTGCAACTGATCAATTCTTTTTCCGGTGATCATGAATTCTCCCTCCTGATGGCTGTCTGGTTTATTAACCATTTCTAAATCAAAGATGATATCGAGGCGTCAAGGAGGAGGCGACGAGGCGTATTCAATATACATTGAGGAAGCCGACGACGCAGCCAACAAAGATAGGGCCCTGATTTGGGAATGGTTTCAGAACCAGGATTTATGACTCCAAATATTCTCCTTCAAATCCTTGATGTCATCCTGCATCACCATGTACATGCAGGCATTGTTGATGGCCAGCCCCCCCTGATAAGCCAGAGCGGTCACCAGCTGAATTTCATCTTCGGTGAATTTTCGCTTGTGTCCGCTGTACACAATGAGAACGCCGATCACGTCTTCCTTGGATTTAATCGGAACGTACAGCATGGAGACGATGCCTTCCTCCTTCTTTTCTTTCTTGTACTGAATACCGTTGTCCTTGAAAACATCTTCGATCGCGATGGTTTTGCCTTTGAGGGCTTCGGCGATATTTTTATCCGCCAGAATGGGGCCTTTCAGGAGATATTTTTCGCTTAACCCGAAGCTGGCCACTGATTTCAGGGTGCGTTTGTCTTCGTCCAGCAGCCGCACGGACGCAGCCTTGAGATCCAGATCCTGCACCAGATTGTGCGTCAGAGCCTGCAGAATGACTTTAACATCCAGACTTTCGGAGATGCTGGCGGCCAGCTTCAGGAAGGTTTGGGCCTGATTGCGCAGCCTGCGGACGAGGCGGGTGATTTCGATCGCGGAGCCCCCCTGCTCGGCCAGAATAGACAGAAAATCGATTTCATCTTTGGTGAACGAGCGGATGCCTTTGGTATAAACGCTCAGGATGCCCAGCATCCGGTTTTTGTCCATTACCGGAACGGACAGAATGGAGCCGATCCCCTCCTTTTTCTTCTTTTCACGGTTGGCCAGCCGCCGGTCCGTCGTGGCGTCCCGAAAATACATGTAGCCGTCCTTCAGCAGCTGCGGGCTGATTTTGACCGCGTGCGCCGGCCCGGCATGCGTGTATTGCCTGGACAGCCCAACCTGCGCCACGGCCGCGTTGTGAATGGCATCCTCAGTATCGTCGTCTCTCCGAAAAATGACGGCCGCCTTGACCTTCAGGGTTTTGACCGCCGTGGAAACAATCAGGTGAAGCATTTTGGATTGATCTTCGATGGTGGCCATTTCTCTGCTGAGCTCGCTCAAAGCTCGAAAATAACTCTTTTCCGTTGCCATACTTCTTCTCCCTTTCAGATCGCTTCAGCAATTTTTTGGATGAGTGACCGTTTATCTTTTCTGGCCGTCGTCGGGCGGATGATTTTTGCCGCGGACGGCGCCTTTTGCACTGTCCCGGTTTTCCGAACGGCCGGTTTTCTCCGGATGGACGGCTTTTTCAACGTTGCTTCGCGTTTGACGGCCGTTTCTTTTTTTGCGGATGGCGGTTCCGATGCATCTTCCTGATCGCGCTCTTTAAGCCATTGCGCGATGCGGGGCGCAAACTGTCTCTGGAATTTGGAGCTGACATAAATGCCGATGTGGCCGGTTTCCAGACAGACGTCCTGAGCATCTCTGCTCCCGACGGCCCCGGTCAGTTGATTGCAGGCTTCCGGGGGAACCAGATGGTCATACTCGCCGAAAAAGTTCAAAAGCGGCATGGTGAGTTTTTTCAAATCCACCCTTTTTCCGCCCAGAAACATTTTGCTTTGAATCAGCAGATTGTTCTTGTAGCAGTCGTCAACAAACTGGCGGAAGGTTTCCCCGGGGACGTCGGGGCTGTCGAAGATCCAGCGTTCCATGCGCACGAAGTTTTCCACGAACTCTTTGTTGTCCATGTTTTCCATGAAGCCCACGTACTTGTCGATCATCAGACGGGCGGGGTTGAGCAGCAGAAAACCGAAATTCATCAAATCGCCGGGGATATTGCCGAAGGTGCGGACCATCCGGTCCGTGTCCACGTCCTTCATCCAGACATGTAACAGGCCTTTGTCCGTATCGAAGTTCGACGGCGTGACGGTCGTGATCAAATTTTTGATTTTTTCCGGATGCAGTGAGGCATACATGACCGAAAATGATCCGCCCATGCAAATGCCCATCAGATTGATTTTGGGGACCCCGTGTCTTTGCCGGATGAAATCCACGATGTTGTCCATGTAGCCGTTGACGTGATCATCAATGGTCAGGAAACGATCCTTGCTGGTGGGATAACCCCAGTCCACCATATACAGGTCGATGCCTTCCTGTAGAAAGGTCTTTACGACGCTGCGGTCCGGCTGCAAATCCAGCATCGTTTCGCGGTTGATCAGCGCGTACACCACCAGAAGCGGGGCCTTCAGCTTGCGGTCCGCGTTTTCGTTGCGGAAATAATGCTTGAGGCGGACGCGGTCTTCTTCGTACACGATTTCATAGGGCGTCGAACCGAGTTCATAATGGAGTTCTCCCAACAGGACGTCGGAAGCCCGGGAAGCGCGCTGCCGGGCCTTGTCCGCGTCCTCGGCCATGCGCTCCAGAATCAGATCCAGGGGAATTTTTGTCGGGGTCATGAAAACGCCATCCTTCCGAAATCTTTCCTTTCCGCCAGGGCAGGGGCGGACCCTTTACTTGTCGGCCGTCAGGGTGTTGGGGGATATGCCGGCTTTTTTCTCCAGTGCTTTGACTCTCTTTTTGAGCAGGTGAAATTCCTTGTACATTTCATCCATGTCTTTTTGCGTGACCACGGGCAGCAATTGGAGAAAGTCGCTTATGGCTTCATCTTTGGCGATGAGGAAATCCTCCAGCTTGTTGAGCGTGCGGTGCAGCGCGTCCGTGTACTCTTTGGACTTGAACAGATTCATGTAGTGGCCTTCCAGGATTTTCAGCCACATGGCGTAGCTTTCTTTCGCGTCGCCGGGAAGATTCCCTTCCTCCGCCCTCTGCTTCAGTCTTTCCTGAAGCACGTTGAAGGACTTTTCCATCGGCAGATACAGGATGGAGAGAAATTCCGCCAGCGTGGTTTCAAAAAGATTATGCCTGTCCAGCATCTCGTTGAAGCGCTCCTGATAGAAGCGCGCGAGTCCCAGCGGTGGAATCTTCAGGTATTGGCGGAGCTCTTTTTCATAGACTTCGGTGAGCGCCTTGAAAACTTCCTGGTCCATGTTGTCGAAGTTATACGCTTCCGTGCGCTTGCCGATCCGGGCGGCCTTTTCCATCAGATGGTTCTGGATCTGCATGGCCGCCTCAAAGCCGGAGCCGGCCATCTTCAGAAAAATCTCCGGCAGCGCGTTCACCGTATTGGCGGTGGCCGAAGCCGATTCCGGCTCGTTCATCATCCGTGAAAAGGATTTGAGCAGATTCAGGCTGGTTTCGAGCTGCTGTGTGAACCGGTTTTGCACGGCCGTTTGCGTTTTCAGCGTCGTGTCCGAATTGGGCGGAAGGGTTTTTGCCAGGTTCAGCCACATATCCGCGGCGGTTTTCAACCAGGGTAAAACGGACGATTCGTGAAAGGGGAAGGGGGTGTCTGCGTCAGCCATGATGACCTCTTTTCGGAGCCTCGCCCTTGAGGGTGTTGTTGGGGGCTCGCTGGGCCGGCCCGCGGTTTTTTTGTAATCTATCCGCCGGTGTTTGTCAATTGGTTTTGGCCGCCGGCCCCTGTTCCAGCAGCCCAGGCCAGGGAAGCGTCGGGAAAACGGCGTTGAGAGGATGTTCGTCCTCCACGAAGTGATGCTCCAGACGGGCAAACGTTTTTTCGGCGATGGCTTTGACGGCCTGCGGAGGAACGACAACGTCTCGGGTTCCATGATACAGAACCGTCGGAATTCGCAGTTTTTGCCGGACGGCCTGTTCAAATCCTTCCAGGGTCAGGGCGGGGGCAAGCAGAATCAGCTTTCGAATCAGCGGTTCGTTGTCCAGTGCGAAGCGGGCCGCCATCAGACCTCCGTAGCTGGATCCCACGAGAATCAGGTCGGTTTTACCCGCAAGGATGCTTTTGAGCTTTTCCATCCGGGCCGTGAAGCCGCCGGTATAATCCCCGATAATCATTTCCGGGAACGCTTTGCGAAAGTACTGAGCTTTGTTCCCTTGGGAAGTGCTTTCCAGGCCGTGAATAAAAACCAGTGTGTTTTTCATGGATATCCCTTCCGCCTGCGTAGCGGATTTCATTTTGACGTTGCCCGGATTATGCCATTGTGTTACATCCCGCGCAACAGTATTTTTAATAAGGAGAAGAATTATGGCATCGGTATTACCTTTTAAGGCGGTTCGTCCGTCGGCGAAATATGCGTCGCAGGTCGCGGCGCTGCCTTATGACGTCATGACGCGGGAAGAAGGACAGAAAGCGGTGGCCGGCAGGCCGCTGAGTTTCATGCATGTGGAGAAATCGGAAATCGATGTGCCGGACGGCACGCGTCCGGATGATCCTGTGATCTATGAGACGGCGAAACGCAACTTTGCCCGGATGCGGGAAGAAGGCATTCTGATTCAGGACCCGGCCCCCCGCTACTACGTCTATCGCCAGAAAATGGGGGCTCAGGCGCAGACGGGAATTGTCGGCGTCATGAGCGCCGCGGAATACGACGAGGGAAAAATCAAGAAGCACGAACTGACCCGGCAGGACAAGGAGGACGACCGCATCCGCCACGTCGATCAGGTCAACGCGCAGACCGGCCCCGTATTCATCAGCTACCGCACGCGCCCCGGCTTAAACGATATCGTGGAAAAGATCACCGCCGGCCGGCCGGAATATGATTTCACCGCCGAAGACGGCGTGGTCCACACCGCGTGGGTGGTCGCGGATCAGGCGCAGATGGACGCCATCCGGTCCCAGTTCGATCAGGTGACCGCCCTGTACATCGCCGACGGACATCACCGCGCCGCCGCAGGCGCCACAATCGCCCGCAAACGCCGCAAGCCCTCGCAGACGCAGGAATCGGACAGCGTGCTGGCCGTGTTCTTCCCCCATGATCAATTGAAGGTCATGGACTACAACCGCGCCGTGAAAGATCTGCATGGCTTGTCCGTCGGACAGTTTCTGGAAAAAATTTCCTCCTCGTTCACCGTGACGAAAGATTTTTCCGCAAAATCACCGCAGCGTCTGCATGATTTCGGCATGTATCTGGGCGGCGCGTGGTATTGCCTCACGATCAAAGAAGGCGCCTACAATGCGAAAGATCCGGTGGCCAGCCTTGATGCGGCTATATTGCAGGACCATCTGCTCGCGCCGGTTTTGGGCATTGCCGATCCGCGAACCGACGACCGGGTCAAATTCATCGGCGGTATCCGGGGGATGGCGGAGCTCGAGAAACTGGTGAATCAGGACGGCTTCGCCGTGGCCTTTTCGCTTCATCCCACCACGATGGAGCAGATCATGAACGTGGCGGATGCAGGCGCGATCATGCCCCCCAAGTCCACCTGGTTTGAGCCCAAGCTGCGCAGCGGTTTGTTTGTTCATTCCCTTGAGTAGTGGATGGTGGATAGTGGATAGTGGATGGTGAGGTGATGGTAAAGAAGGAGGGTAGGATGAAAAGGATTCAACCGGCTGGCCTGATGTGGATGATGGTGGCCATGATTTTTTGTGGTTGCGCCGTCACAACGATTTACTCCGTCAATATGGATTATACGGCGGAAAAAGCCTTTATTCCATCCTACCTGAAACCGGATCAAAAAGCGTTGTCGTCGATTATCGGGGTGGCCGAATTTATTGATACGCGTAAGATAGACGACCCGCTGGTCATCGGATATGTCGTTGAGAAAAACGGAACGAGAGTGCTGGTCCTGCCCAAGCACAGCCGGCCGACGGAAGCCGTCGCCCAGGGGATCAGAGTCTATTTGAGAAAAGCGGGATATAACGTGTCCGGTGTCGGCGAAAAATGGGATTTGCAGGAACACAGCATTCCCCAGAGAGCCAACGGCAAGATTCTGATCGGGGGAGCGATTGAAGAGATAGACATCAATTGCCGTCGGGCCCTCCCTGCCAATACGTATACGACCAAAATAAAACTGACCATCTATCTGGCGGATTCAGTCCATAAAAAAATATTGCACCGTTCCACGGTGGAATCGACCACGTTGCTTACGCACTTATCTTTCTCTGAAGAACGTATGGGAGATCAGGTCGGTATTGCGCTGGGCGAAGGGATAGAAAAAATATTTGAAAACAAAGAGCTGGCGCAAAAAATCAAAGAAGGTCTTGAACGCTAGGGCAGCGTTTCAGTAAAAGCGTTGCAGGGAGGGTTGATCGTCATGAGCGCAGACGGAAAAACCGGACGCATTAAAATTCTTTCCCTGTTCATGGACTTTTTCGGCATGGGGCGCACGGCATCGATTGTGGGCATGATCATCGTTGCGCTGGTGATCATGACAGCCTGTGTTGGCGAAAAGGGGAGAAAGTGATGCTTAAAAAACTGCTCATCGCTGTCGGTGCTGTTGTTGCGATCATCGTTGTTTTAATGATTGCCGCCGGCGTGGTCGTTTATATGAAAGTGGATAAGACATTGATCGCCTCCCGGATGGCCGCGGCGCTCAACCGGCAGGTCACGATTGAAAATATCAATGTCAGCATCTTTTCCGTTTTGTCCGGCATCGAAATTCAAAAAGTGGCCGTTTCCAATTTTAAAACACCCCCGGAACTCGAAAGCCTCCAAGGCAAACCGGTTGCCGCGGGAGATGTTTTTGCTTGTGTGGATGCTTTTCACTTCAAGATTAAACTATTGCCGCTCCTGAAGCGCCAGGTTGAGCTCAGGGAGCTTATGCTGTACCGTCCGGTCATCCATCTGTCCAAAAACAAGCAGGGCGTGATGAATATTGACGACCTCATTCAATCCAAAAAGCCGGAGGACAAGAAACAACCGGAAAACAAGGCACCTGCCTCTCCGGTCTCCGCCGACAGCCTTCCTGTGGCCATTGCCGTGGGAGAACTCGGCATGAAGAACGGCACCGTGAATTACTATGACGGCAAGTTTGACCAGAAAATCCAGATTTATAACCTTACTGCTTTGGCGCACGATATCCAAATCGATCCGCAGGATCTCGAAAAGAAAGACGAGATTTCATTGAAGCTGGATATGGGAATCAAAACGGTCGGTGCGATGAAAACGGGAAGTGTTCAGAATTTTGACCTGTCGATTGGCGCCACGGGAAAGGTGATTCCGTTTGATGTCCGGACGCGGCTGCTGGAGCCGGAGGCGATTCTGCGCATCACCGTTCCGGATGGCGAAATCACCGGCCTGCAAATTTTTAACGCCATCGCGGCGATCCCTGTTTTAGGGGATTATCTGGGAAAGAACATTTCTTTTCTCAAAGAAAAACAGCAGTGGAAGGGTGAAAAGCAAAATGGTCTGAACCTGCGCTACAAAGCCGCTCAAGCGGAAATTACAGAAGGCAGGCTGGATCTTAAAGACGCGGGCCTTTTCTTCAACGGCAAGATGAACATGGATACGAAAGTCATCGACATGAATCTGGGCATGGTGATGGCAAAAGAAATCAACGAGGGCGTCAAAACCGCACTGGCCAAAGAGATCGAAAGAGCCATTAAGAGTCCTGACGTGAAGAAATTCGTGGATACGGGAAGTTTGGCCGAAATCGCCATGAAGCCGCTGCTCAATCAAGACGGTCAAATCGGTTTAAAAGCTAAAGTCGGAGGCACTGCAAATCAGCCGGAGGTGAAGCTTACGGAACCGAAGCTGGAATCGCTGGGTCGCTTTGTACAGGCCAATGCCGGCAATCTGGCCGTAGAGGCGGGGAAGGGCGCGGTTAAAAAACTGCTCAAGGAAGATCAGCAAAAAGTGCTCGACAACGTCGAGGGGTTGTTCAGAAAAAAATAAAGATTTTCTGACGCCATCCGGCCGGTTATCTGCTCCAGTGGCAGGCGAAGAACTCGCATCCGTCCGACGCCAGCACCGTCGCTTCTCCCCGGGGATGATGTCCCGTGAGATTTTCACCGAAAATCCGTGTCCACTGGCCGCGCAGCATGTGGTAGTCATTGCGCTGACCGCGGGACTGCGTCAGAAACGAAATCACCTCCGCCATCACAAAATTGTCCACGCAACTCTGCGTTACGGTGATGGGGGCATCATGGGCAAAGATGGCGTCGATCAGCGGGCCGTAGGACTGGTAAACCGATACAGCCAGTTCCGGCGAACCAAGCTGGGGAGTGTCGTTGTCTCCGTCCATTTCCATCAGCAGCAGATGATTCACTTTATCGCTCATCTCACGAAGGTGCGCCGCTTTATCGTCCCAGGGCATGTGATGATAGGCCAGGGACAACAGGGCGACATCAATGCCTGCGGGGAGGTATGCGGCATGCTCCTGGATCCGTCCGTGGCGCGGATCAACGGTCAGATCGGGAAACGCCTTCCGGAGCTTTCCGGCTGCAACCTCCAGCATGGGCGCCGAAGAATCCACCAGGATGGCCCGGTTGATTTCCTGCGCGCGGCCGGCTTTGATCAGGCGCTGCAAAAGAAGGACCAGCAGGCTGCCGTCACCGCAGCCCACGTCCAGAACCGTCAGGGGCCCTGCAAAGCGAGGCAGGGAGGAAGAAGCAAAACGGAGAAATTTTTCCCGCATGCTGACGATCGTCGGCACTGTGGTGAAATGTTCGTAGTCGCGCGGATCGGCAAAGATTTTTTCCGGCAGGTAAAACCGGCCGTTGTGCCGCTCCAGATAGGAGGCCATGATGGCGTTGAAGATTCCGTCTTCCTCCAGCGCCCCTTCCTTAAACCAGTCCCACGCTTCCTGCCGTTTACCGAGTCCGGCCGTCAGACCGCCCATGTAAAAATGAAAATGAGCGCGCAGGGCGGACCGGATGCCATTCAGGGAAGAGCGGGGAGAAAGTTTTCCGTCCATCGCTTCCCGGGCGTGTTCTTTCCAGACCGTTTGTTCGTCGGATGCAAGATCATACATGGAGAGATCACCTTAGAGAGGATGTTTTGTAGCCGCAAATATAAGAAAGAAGGCCCGGTGTGTCAAGGAAATCCTGATTTTCCGATTTCTGCGGCGGATTCAACAGCGAAGAAACCTTTCCAAGGGATAACGAAGGCGGTCAGGAAACCATCTCCTCAATGATGGTTTTAATGGGCTTGATTTCCCTGATCAAGGCGCCAATCTGGCCGGCCCCGAAAGCCGCACGTTCATAATTGCCGGTGGTGTCGGGGTTGCGATCCAGTTCATTGGCAATTTTTTCCGCCGGGATTTCAGTCAATCTTTTTTTCATCCAGGGTGTGATGATCATTCTCTGCGCCAGTCTTTGATTGCCCAGCGGAATCAAACCGGTGCCGCCGTCAGAACATTCCACAATAGCTTTTTTCCACTGCTCGCTTGCCGGGCTCTCGCTTGAAGCCAGAAACCGCGTGCCGACCTGAACACCCTGGGCGCCAAGGGCAAAAGCCGCCTTATAACCTCTGGCATCCGCGATCCCCCCCGCAGCCACAATCGGGACTTTCACATGATCGGCAACCAGAGGCACAAGAACCATCGTGGAGGATTCGGAATTTAAAGAGCGAAGCCCACCAGCTTCCGCGCTGGCAACCACCAGAGCATCCGCTCCGGCTTTGACCGCGCTGATGGCGTGCTGAAGCGCAAGGACCACGTGAATTCCTTTCATGCCCAGATCATGAATCACGGGGTAAATGTCTTTTGGAGAACCGACGGAAGTCGTAACGGTTTTAACGCCTGCATCCGCCAATCGTTTCAGAAATTCCTTGCTATGCGGATTCATCAGCACGATATTCGCGCCGAAAGGTTTGTCCGTAAGTTTCCGCACGTCATCGATGAGACTTTTCACCGTATCCGCGTTATCGATAAAACCGATCGCCAACAATCCGTAGCCGCCTGCTTCGGAAACGGCGGCAACCATCTTGGGGCTGTTGAACATCCCGATGGGCCCTTGTATGATGGGATAGCGACAACCAAGCATTTTCAACAGTTCCGACATAAAGGCTAACCTCCTCATTTAGGGTTGCAAAAGATATGCAGACGAATGATTTTGCCTGTATCTTTAGTGACTTTAAAAGTCAAGCTTCTGATCATACCAGGACAAGAATTTGAGCAACAATTCTTTGACGGGCTATTGCCCAAATCTATCTCTTTGAGCGGCCATTGGGAGTGTTTTGTTTGATAAATCTTGGCGAAGCGAAAGATCAGCAATGACAACTGTTTGAGCCGAAGGCGAGTTTTGTCATTGCCTGAAGCAAGCCTTAGATTTATACAAAACGCTCACAGGCA
>Ga0116156_10000266_pt1 | contig 58649 bp, 38 predicted proteins | sample AD_UKC045_MetaG_FD_89891 | JGI IMG/M metagenome (GOLD analysis project Ga0116156, IMG submission 89891) | Active sludge microbial communities of municipal wastewater-treating anaerobic digesters from USA - AD_UKC045_MetaG | ecosystem: Engineered > Bioreactor > Anaerobic > Digestate | place: USA...
CCTTCTCGCGCGTATACGTTGATGCCGCGCTTGTACCCGAGTGACTCATGCCATTTAATTCCTGCTGCATACCGATGCCGGTCATAACCTCGCCCATGGGGCCTCCGGCGCCAACCCCCCCGCCCGCCCGGGGAACCGATTGACGCGGTGCAGTGGCGGGCCGGGCCGTCTGTGGATAATCCACATAACCGGTTTGATTGTCATACACAAAGTGTTCCCCTGCGGATGTTCGTGGAAGCACCTCAACGTAGTATGGATATAACTGGTCAATCGTGGCGGGGTAATAGCCGGTGTCCTGTGCATACTTGTCAATCCCCGCCTGAATTTTATCAAGGACCTGGGTGTCCTGTTCCGTGGGGCCGCTTGCCGCCGCTGGCGCCTCTGCCGGTGCAGCCGCCGCCCCGTCCAGGAGTTTTCCGGTGTTGGGATCGTAATTATAGGAGGCGCCGTCTGCCTTGACTGGGACAGCTTGGAGATAGTCCGGCACCAGCGCATCCAGGGAAGCAGGCCATGTGCCTTTTTCCGCCTGATACGTGCTGATCGCGCGTTCGAGATTGATGCGTCCGGACGTATCCGCAGCATTCTGCACCTGCCGCTTCATAGCCTTCATCTGCTCCGCCTGTAGTTCCCCTTGGATGGCCGTGGTGGTCAGCAATTCTACGCCGCAGCCCGTCAAGAGCATAATAAGGATTAATGTGATTCCGTTTCGCATGATCATGTCTCCTGCTCTTTCATTATAACACGCCGGGCCAAGCGTATATTCATTGGAAAGGGAGGAAATAGGCGTGAGGCGTGAGGTTGGGAAACGAGGGGGGGAGCAAATGCGAAATGGCAAACGCGAAATGCGAAACGAGGGTTTTTTTGATTTGGGTTTTTGGGGCGAGGAGATCTGTTTGACTATGGTGCGTAGCGTTCCTGGATGGGGCTGGTGTCGGGGGGGGAGGCTGTTTGCATATCCTCTTTGGGGGAAGGCGGGGGCCCGGCCAATTCTTCGGCGCCGGGTTGGGCCTGCCGAATCAGAAATACTTCATCCAGGCGGTAGGGATCGACGGCGGGGGTGATTTCGGCGGTTTTCCAGAGGGAACCGCTTTCGTGCGGGGGCGCGCTCACCACGCCGATCGGATACCCGGCTGGGAAAAGGCTTTCCGGACTGGTTACAACGGGATCACCGACCCGGACTTCGTTTTTCATGTCGATGTAGTCCATGGTACACAGGCGGTTGAGATCGCTCCCGCTGGAATGGATCACGCCGTCATAGGCGCGCAGGCGGTTTCTCTGGACCATGGCCCCGATTTTGCACGAGGGGTGGTGCAGGGTGGTCACAATGGAAGTGAATGCACTTACTTCGGTGACGATGCCCACCACGCCATCGGCGGTAACCACCGCCATGGAGGTTGTTACTCCGTTGACCGAACCCCGATCAATGCGCAGCATTCCCTTGTAGCTTTCGAGCACTTTAACCGGTTCGAGAGAAAACCCGGGCTGTTCCCGGGTGAACTTCAGCATGGTCCGCAGCCGCTGGTTTTCCGCCTGAAGTTCGAGGCGCTTACTGGCGGCAATTTTGAGTTTTACCACATCGGCTTTCAGCGCCGCGTTTTCCTTGTGCATTGCGTCATAATCAACCACAAGGCCCGTCACGTAGCCGATGGCCTGACCGGTGATGCTTTTGGCTTTGAGAAAGGGGAACGCGGTGATTTCGACGGCTTTTTTCACGCCGTTTTGGATGAAGGAGGATTCGGTGCCGGTAACGAGGGATACAAAGGACAGAAACATCAGCACGGCAAAAACTACCGCGGGCCGATGTTCGCGTATGAACCGTGAAAAAATCACGTTGTTTCCCGGATGTTGTTACATCCTTTCTTCGGGCGCGTTTTTCAGTTCATCCAAGAAGCGCCCGGCGCCCAGCACAACGGCGGTCAAGGGGTCCTCGCCCACCGTGACGTGCAAGCCGGTTTCCTTCGCCAGCAGTTGATCCAATCCACGCAGCAACGCGCCGCCGCCCGCCAGCACGACGCCGCGATCCACAATGTCCGCGGAGAGTTCGGGAGGCGTGCGTTCGAGGGTGACGCGTACGGCATCCACAATTGCGCTGACGGGTTCGCGCAGGGATTCACGGATTTCTTCCGAGGTGATGGTGATTACTTTCGGAAGGCCCATGACCTGATCGCGGCCTTTCACCTGCATTTCGAGTTCTTCCTTGAGCGGGTACGCTGAGCCAATGGCGATCTTGATTTCTTCGGCGGTGCGCTCGCCCACCATCATATTGTAAGTGCGTTTGAGATGCTGAATGATAGCCTGATCCATTTCATCGCCCGCCACGCGCACCGACTTGGAAAAGACGATGCCGCCCAGCGAGATCACGGCAACTTCCGTGGTGCCGCCGCCAATGTCCACAATCATGCAGCCTTGCGGCTCCTGCACGGGCAGGCCCGCGCCAATCGCGGCGGCCATGGGTTCCTCGATAATATAGACTTTTTTCGCGCCGGCCTGCATGGCGCTTTCCGTAACGGCGCGGCGCTCGACGGCGGTAATGCCGGACGGCACGCCCACGGCGACGCGGGGCCATACGAGGCGGCGGCGGTTGTGCACTTTCTGGATGAAATAACGGAGCATTTCCTCGGTGGTTTCAAAATCCGCGATCACGCCGTCTTTCATTGGGCGGATTGCGACAATGTTGCCGGGGGTGCGGCCAATCATGCTTTTGGCTTCCACGCCCACCGCGCGCACTTTGCCCGTATCCTTATTAATGGCGACGACGGAGGGTTCACTCAACACGATGCCTTGTCCTTTTACGAAGACAAGCGTGTTGGCGGTTCCCAAGTCGATGGCCATGTCATGCGAGAACAGCCCGGGAAGATGCCGCAGAATTCCAAACACAGCCTATCCTTTCCGCGCCCCACCGGCGCATGGTATTTCTAAACTAATGATTCTTAGGGACTTACAAAAGGCACAGGATTTAAGAAAGCGATTATAGCAAAATAAACCGGGAAATCCAACCATTTGACCTTTCGTCTTGTTCTCTATGTCCATGCCGAAAACCCATCACTTCGCCGGGAAAACCTGGAACTCCCAAAGCGTGGGGCCTTCCGTGGCCTCACGGATATTCAGGCGCACCTTTGGCGCTGTAATGGGCTTGAAGGACAGTTCGCATTCCACACCGATATGTTTCCCTTCGGCCAGAGTCTTCCACGCGAGCCCTTCCAGGTATTCCAGGGTAAACGACTGGACACGATCATATTCCTCACTCATATATACACGATCAATGCGCCGGGGTTCCCCTAAATCCACTTCCAGCCAGGCCGAATGCGTTCCGGCATCGGTGGCCCAGCGGGTATTCGGATCGTCATCGAGTGCCTTATCCGGGCCATAGGCAGACATTTTCTGGTAGATATTGGAGGCGGTGGCTTTTTTCCCAACGCATAGAGAATGCGAGAGCGTGCTGATGGGCGAGGCGAGATTCGCCGGGCCATCCAACTCCAGCACGATGATGGTGTCGAGTTCCTGCCGGTTCTCTTTCGGTACGGCGATAGAAAGGCCTTCCTCGGTTTGGGTTACCGTTGCATCGCCACCCGTAAGCAGAGAACTTGCTACTACGTTCTTAGAAATCGCGGGGAGCGTCAATGTTTCCTTGGGCCAAGCAAGCACATGCAGATATAGGCGCTGATCCTTGCAGGTGGCGGCGCCCCATTTTCCGGGACGGAACGGGCCGCCGCGCGTTCCGTAGATGCTTTCCCCGTATTGTTTCAGCCACGCGCCGATTTCCTTCAGCCGATCCACCTGGCGCGGCTCGATCTCGCCGGTGGGCATGGGGCCGACATTCAGCAGCAGATTTCCATCGCCGCCCGCACACCGCACCAAGGTGTCGATGCAGGTCTTCAACGATTTCAAATCGTCGTTGGGCTTCCATGCCCACTGATTGCAGATTGTGATGCAGGATTCCCATGCGCGATCGTTTTGGAACCGCCCGATGGTTTGTTCCGGCGTATCGAAATCCGCGGGCAAACCCGCGCGGTTGTTGATGATGGTGTGCGGCTGGAGTTCCCGAATCATTTTGAAGAGGTTTTCCGAATCCCAGTCGCTGGCGGTTCCGCCGAGACCGTCGAACCACACCACATCCAACTGGCCGTAATTCGAGCACAATTCACGCAAGTGTCCATGAAGATATTGAATGTATTGCGCGTGGCGGTCCGTACGGTAATCGGGGTGATGCCAGTCCGGGGGGGAATAATAAAATCCCAGGCGCAGATTGGCGGCGTGACAGGCGCCGGCGAGTTCTTTCACTACATCGCGTTTGAACGGGGAGTTGGTGATTTTATAGTCCGTAAGCGCGGAATCAAACTCGCAAAAGCCATCGTGGTGCTTGGTGGTGAACACGAGGTACTTCGCGCCCGCGTCCTGCGCAATGGCCACCCACTCCTTCGCATTGAACTTGACCGGATTGAATTCCTTGTAGAGGTTGTCATACACCTCCACGGGGATCTCGCCCTTATTGCCGCCCGTGCCGCGGCGCTCGCCGCCCCTCGACCAGCCGATCTCCGTACCTTTCAGGCTGACCGGCCCCCAGTGTACAAACATGCCGAATCGTGCTTCCCGCCACCATTGCATGTCCTGTTCCGATGCCTTTAAATAGGGCTTGTTGTCCGGCGCCGGTTCCCGTGCAAATACCCCGGCACATAGCGTTATCAACAACATCCCCGTGCACATCCATCCAACCATTCGCGTATTCATGGTTCCGCTCCTTTGCTCCATGTTCTCATCCCTACAACCTTAATCAATACCAGGGATGAAATACAATGGGCAAACCCTCTGCATTAACCCGGATTTCTCACAGGAATTGGGATGTTTTGCCGCACGGCTCGGCGGTAGTCACGCGAGACGCGTGATAAACCTTGCCTTCCCGGCCTCACATTTAACTTCCTTTTGCGAATTGCCGCCGAAGGAAGCGGGGGACTCCTTAGAAACACAAGGCCGCAGAGGATGCAAACCGGTTGGAGGTCTGGGAGGGCTGGGAAGACTGGGACCCTCCTACGCCAAGGCTTCGGAGGGCACGGGGACTGGGAGGACTGGGAGAAGAGGACCAATAGGAGCAATTAGATAAGATGGGAGAAGAGGAAGCAGGTATAATGAGGAACACGATAGCGATACCGATAGCGATACCGATAGCGATACCGATAGCGATACCGATAGCGATAGCGATAGCGATAGCGATAGCGATAGCGAGAGCGAGAGCGATAGCGATAGCGATAGCGATAGCGATAGTGAGAGGGATAGCAAGAAGGAGCCACGGGCGCTGGTTTATTGGCGCTGATATGGTTTTGCCGGGTATAATCACCCGGACTAAGGAGTGAGGCATGAAGGTTCTGGTTGTCGTTGGAACGCGCCCCGAGGCGATTAAGATGGCCCCGGTGATTCTCGAACTATTGAAGCGGAAAGAGACGTTCGCGGTGGAGGTCTGTCTGACGGCGCAACACCGGGAATTGCTGGATCAGGTGGTCCGTATTTTTGATCTTCCGGTGCAGTATGATCTGGACCTGATGACGCCGGACCAGACGGTATTCGACACGACGGCGAAAATCGTTTCGGCCATGCGGGGTATTGTGGAGGCGGCGGGGCCGGAGACCGTGCTGGTACACGGGGATACGACGACGTCGTTTTCCGCGGCACTGGGTGCATATTACGCACGGGTGGCCGTCGGACACGTGGAAGCCGGGCTGCGCACGCATGACAAGTTTCGACCGTTTCCCGAGGAAATGAACCGCCGCCTGTGCGATGCCTTGTGCGATTACCATTACGCGCCGACGCGGCAGGCCCGGGAAAACCTGTTGAAGGAAAACATCCCCAGCAGGAATATCTTGATTACAGGCAATACGGTGATTGACGCGCTCTTGCAGACCGCCGCCCGGCCGTATACGTTCACTGATCCCTTGTTGGAACAGGCCGGAACCTCGCGCCGGCTCCTGTTGGTCACGGCCCACCGCCGGGAGAGCTTTGGTGAGCCATTCCATGCGATGTGCCGCGCCATCCGGGATCTGGCGCGGAAAAATCCCGATCTGGACGTCATCTACCCGGTGCATCCGAATCCGAACGTGCGGAAAGTGGCGGGTGAGTGGTTGAGTAAAGAGGAACGGGTGCATCTGATCGAGCCGCTGGACTATCTCCCCTTCGTGCATTTGTTAAAAAAGGCCGCCATCGTGCTGACGGACTCCGGCGGCATTCAGGAAGAAGCGCCCTCGCTCGGAAAACCCGTGCTGGTAATGCGCGAGGTAACGGAACGCCCGGAAGCCATCAAGGCCGGGACGGCCCAGTTGGCGGGCACAAGCCATGATGGTATAGTAAACGCCGTGCAGCGCCTGCTGGATGATCCCGAGGCGTATGCCGCCATGGCCAACAGCGTCAATCCTTATGGTGACGGCCATGCCGCGGAACGGATCGCGGACCATTTGGCGGGAGTGAATCATCCATAACGTAAAGGAATGCTCATGAAACGGGTGTGCGTATTAGGGCTTGGCTACATCGGCCTTCCCACGGCAAGCGTGCTCGCCGCCAATGGTTTCGAGGTGCTCGGCGTGGACGTCTCCGAGCATGTCGTCAATACGGTAAATGAGGGGAACATCCATATCGAAGAACCCGGCCTGCATACGCTGGTGCAGGCGGCCACCGGTTCCGGACGCCTCCGCGCCACACTCGATCCCGAACCCTGCGATGTATTCATCATCGCCGTGCCCACGCCGCTCACGAAAGACAAACGGGCGGACATGAGCTTTGTGACGCGCGCCGCGGAATCCATCGTGCACTGCCTGCGCAAGGGTTCCCTCGTGATCCTGGAATCCACCTCGCCCCCCGGCACCTGCGTGGAACTGCTCAAGCCCATCCTGGAGCGTTCCGGCCTGAAGGTCGGGCCAGACATCCACCTTGCGCATTGTCCCGAACGCGTGCTGCCGGGCCGCATCCTCAAGGAACTCATTGACAATGACCGCGTGATTGGCGGATATGATTCTGAAAGTGCGGAACGGGCAAAAGAAATTTACGAAGCGTTCGTGGAAGGCAAAATTTTTCTGACTAACGCCACGACGGCGGAAATGGTCAAGATCCTGGAGAACACCTACCGTGACGTGAACATCGCATTGGCGAACGAAGCGGCGCTGATTTGCGAGCGGCTGGGCATCGATTTCTGGGAAGCGGCCCGCTTCGCCAACCGCCATCCACGCGTAAACGTGCATAGCGCAGGACCCGGCGTGGGCGGACACTGCATCTCCGTAGACCCTTGGTTCCTGGTCGAAAAACAGCCCGAAGAAGCCAGAATGATACGGCTTGCCCGCGAACGCAACGACGGCATGCCCGCGCATGTCGTGCAGGTAGTCAAAGGTTTGCTCACAAACGTGGAAACACCTAAAATCGCCGTGCTGGGCATGGCATATAAGGGCAATGTGGACGACCTCCGCGAAAGCCCCGCCCTGAACGTCATCAAGCTGTTGATCGCGGAGGGGTTCACCGTGAGCGTGAACGACCCGCATGTCCGGCACGCGCCGTTTCTCTCCGAACCCATCGAGTCGTGCCTCGCCAATGCCGACTGCCTCCTCCTGCTTACGGATCATGATGAATACAAAGACCTCGAACCCGCTTTTGCTGCGGCACGCATGCGGCTCCCTATTTTATTCGACACGCGCAATCAACTGGATCATGCGGCATGGCAGGCAGCCGGATTCCGGGTCAAACTCCTGGGCTGCGGAAGCGCCTAGTCCGGATTTCTGCTAAGAAAGTGACCATGATCGGGAGGGCGAGGCTCCCGCCGAGCCGTGGGACAAAAAATCCAAATGCTGTCTTGTAATGTGATGATCCCGATCTTGTTTAACGGCTCAGCAGGAGAGGCTGTCTGAGAATTATTTTACACCGCATAGAAAGGCGAAGATATCCCGAAGGGATTTAACAACTCAGCCCAGGATCAGCGAAGCGCCATCCTGGGTATGCAATGTCACCCCAAACAATACTACTCTGCAAGAGTTCCACAAATTGCTCAGGCGCCGGGCAGGCGGGCCATCATGTCTCAATCGCTCCGCAGCGTGTGTTTTCAACAAAACCGGTTGCCACAGGCGAAAATAGCATGTATAACTCTTTCAGAGTATGCTCCACGGGGAAATCCTGCATACCCAGGATGGCGCTTCGCTGATCCTGGGCTGAGTTGTCCATCCCCTGCGGGGATGAATCGTTTTTTGCCACTATGCATGGTGAATCATTTCCCCATTCCTTGAAGCGGATGCTTACGAATTCTCAGACAGTTTCTCCTGCCGAGCCGTAAAAAAATATGCCTTGTTGATCTTGTTCTGACGGCTCGGCGGTAGTCACGCGAGACGCGTGATAAACCTCGCCCTCCCAACTTCGCATTTTACTTTCTTCTGTGAATCGACGCCGAAGGAGGTGGGGGACTCGCAATGACTGGCTTGAACGAAGGGTCGCAAGAAATCCGAGTTAGTTCTTCTGCCCCCCCATCAAGACCGAAGCCGTACGCACCAGATCAATAAATTCCGCCCGGCGGCCATCGGGGTCAGCCCCTTTGCCTTCCTGCGCCCATTGCAGCAGGGTATCCATTGCAACATATCCACCATACCGGGACTGCCGCAATTTCATCCCAAACGCAGCGACAGCCGCGGCAAACGTATAATCACTGTCCGGCGCACTGGAGATCGCTTCATCCGTCACAGCCAATTCAACCTTATCGCTGACATCCCCCTGCGGATGCTTATACCGGAGCTTTACCGTCATCAACTCATTCGAGAAGGCCGTGGGCGCTTCCTCAGAGGAAGGAGGCGCTGCTGATGGGTTTTGTTGATACTTCAATCCATCCACCGCAGGCGGTGCATACTCAGCCCCCACTGGAGCCAGTTCGTATAAGGCAGTTACTGTGTGGCCTGCCCCGATTTCCCCCGCATCTTTCCGATCATCATTAAAATCTTGTGCCGCCAATTGACGGTTCTCATATCCAATGAGCCGATAGGCATCCACCCGCTTCGGATTGAATTCCACCTGAATCTTCACATCCTTGGCAATGGTGACTAAAGCCCCATTCACCTGATCCAGTAAAACACGCCGCGCTTCGGCAAAGGAATCAATGTAGGCGTATTGTCCATTCCCCTTATCCGCCAAGGCCTCCAGACGATCATCCTGCAGGTTACCTTCACCAAACCCTAAAACATTTAAAAAGATATTTGCATCGCGGCCTTCCTTAATCAACGCAACCAAGGAATTAGTGTCTACAATACCTCTGTTGAAGTCTCCGTCGGTGGCCAATAGAACACGATTAATCCCTCCTTGAATGAAAGTATCAAGGGCCGAATTGTACGCTAGGCGAATCCCCCCTTCCCCGTTGGTGCTTCCATCTGCATGCAAAGAATTCAGTACATTCATAATGGTCGCCTTTTGATCCCCAGTGGTAGGCGGCAATTTCATTGCCGCCTGATCAGAATAGGTAACAATGGTCAAACGATCCCGTGCGGTAAGTGATTCGGTCATCAACTTCATTGCCTGAATCAATAAGGGGAGCTTGTTTGGTTCATCCATCGAACCGGAAGTATCTAGCAAAAAAACCAGGTTGACCGGAGGGCGGTTCTCAGTGCCAATTTCTTTCCCGTGCAACCCAATTCGTGCAAGCCAATGCTTGGGTTCCCAGGGGCATGAATGTACATCGACAGCGATGGAGAATAATCCATCTCCTTGCGGGTTTGGATAGTTGTATTTAAAATAATTAATAAGTTCTTCAATGCGCACCGCATCCGGTGGCGGGAAATTACCCTCCGTCAGAAAACGCCTAACATTGGAATACGACGCCGTATCCACATCAATTCCAAATGTGGATAAAGGTGTTTCTAATACTCTCAAGAATGGATTTTCGGTAAAACTTCCATAGGATTCATTAGTAATGTTTGTAGTTGTTGTCAGATTACCATAATTCTCCATAGAGTCGTCAGAAAAATTTGTGGGAAGCTTGTGTCCATACGCCGTAGAAGGTGGTAGTGGTGCAGTATCCGCAGCAGGATTAAACTTTAAAAAATCAGTGTGAATATTGAAAAGCTCTATACTTCCAAACTTGTCTGTTGTTGAATTTGTATCACCATTTTTTTCAGAAGGAGGTATATATCTTGCATGGTCATAATGTTTTCCTTGAAAATCGTATCCCTTAGTCTGGTTATATTGAGATATCTCATTGGATGTTGTCGATGTTGTGGTTGTTCCCCCATTGAAAAACTCCTGAAATCGCTTCATCATTTGAGCATTATCTTGCTGGGCGACAATTACCTCTTTTCGTGCATTGCTAAGCATGATTAACTCAAGGATATGGAGTGAGGCGCTCCCAATAATTACAACCATGAGAGTGAGAAATGCTACTCTCCATTTCATCGAGGTTCTTCCAATAGAAAATTTCGAGGTTGCTTTGTTTGGGTTGTTTTTTATCGACTCCTCAATCACGTTTTCCCGTTGTTCTTCGGTGAGGCCATCAGCAGCGGCATCGAGTTCCTGCGAAAGACGCGTCGCCATTTCCTGAACCTGTCTGACCTCTTCTTGAAGTTCTGGGTGCTCTTTTAAAATTCGTTCTACTTTGGCCATTTTTCGGCGGGACAGTTCGCCTAGTGCGTAGGCGGTTAGAATCGGATTGTTTTTAGTAAGTTTCATGATTGCGCTCCTTGCGTTTGAAGTGAATGTTCTTCTCCTTCGCTCGCCAGACGTTCGCGAATACTCTTGAGTCCCACATGGAGCAGGTACCCCACATTGGACACGCTCAATCCCGTAATCCGGCTGATGTCCTTGTAGGACATGGAGTCCTGAAACTTCAGCCGGATCACTTCCTGCTGGTTTTTCGGGAGGGTTGCGAGGAGTTGGTCGAGAGACGACCGCACCTCGGCACGCTCGGCTTCTTCGGAGGGCGGCGATTCCCTGCCCGGCAGGTTCATAGCGGCAGCTTCATCCCAGGGCGCCATACGCTGTTCCTTTCTCACATGGTCGAGGGCGAGGTTTCGACAGACCATATAGAGCCAACCTGCCGTATGCTCGCCGATCTTGCCTTGACCGGTTCGGCATAGCCTTAAAAAGGTTTCCTGCACCACATCGCGGGCATGGTCACGGTTTCCCGTAAGATGGGTGGCATACCGCACCAGCGGCCCCTCATACCGGTCCAGCACCTCCTTTACCCACTCCGTACTCACTCGGTTCCTTTGTTCCACGGCACATCCTCCGGGATAGGTTGCCAATCCCTTGTATCAGCGCACTGACACTATAATAACGAATGAGCCCCCGGTTTTCTTAGGCGGGGGACGACATTACGCACGTCCAACCGCCTTTACCCACAATTCTCCAAAGAAACGCTGAGAAACTGGGGCCTGTCTTCTAGGTTGTAAAGCAATCAATTCCCCGCACTATGTTATGTTTACCTATGATTGTCAACATTTATAAACATTAAGCGCTTCAGATCTTTTTTAAACGTGCATGACTATCCTGATGGAAATCCAGGTTTATTACCGTTATTCAACGCTCTACTTAGAACAAATCCGCGCGGCGATATCGGAAGCCACCTCCGGTAGTATCAAGGAGAGCGCGCCATCTTTGCATTCCGCTTCTTCGCTCTTGAACATCCCGCCCTTCCACGTGTCCCACCATTGAATGGCATAGGTTCCATCGGGCAATCCATGCGCCGCGCTCACCGCGCCCTGAATCGGCGCAATAGACACGTTATCCATCACGTTTTTCCAATGGTGCTCTGCGTTCTGCGCCCACAGGATCGCCTCTCCGCCGTGCCGCAGTCCATACATATTCATGCGCGGAAAACGATCCGTAGCGTAGCCGGTCAATACATAGTTGGATATACTGAGCCAGTCGCCTTCGGTCACCTCGATCATAATCCGATGCGCGCCCGCCGGCACATCGATTCCATACGGCTTATTGAAAACCGCCTGATGAATTCCATATTCCTGCTTGAATTCCGTCGTTTCATATTCCGGTTTCGCATTGGGATCCGCGGGAGGAGCAGCGGACAAAAACACTTCGCCTGCGAGCGTGTCATCCAAGAGAAACCGCAGCCGCGCATTCATGGACACGGTATTCACGCTTACCACGAACCGGCCGGGATGCGCGTAATCCACTTTGAACACCGGCGTGGTGCGCAGGTCCGCCTTGCCAGGACTAAATATAAATTCCGGCAGCGCCGCATCCCCCACTCCCTGGTCTGGCGAAATAGTGAATTCCGTCTGCGTGCATTTTTCCCAACCGCACGTGGGCGATATCAGCAGATCGCTCCAGGTCACGATTCCACCGGCCCTTTCGGGTGCATCCAGATTCAGCGTCTCCCATGCGCCCGCCGTCCAAGGAACGGTATCGCAGAATTTTCGCAAAGCCGCAAAATGGTAATACAAATTGTTGGGATGCACATAGCCGTCCCAATACCAAAGCATGGCGCTGCCCGCATTGCCTGACATCACGGAAGCCCATAACCCATTATGGAGGTTCACGCCCTTTTTCGCGGGATCGTATTTTCCGTCGTCCATGCGATAGTCGATGCCGAATTCGGCCATCAAATGCGGTTTGCCATACTCCACATGTTTCAGGGCGTCCTCATGAATCACCGGGGCGGAGTCCGGAATGTTGCCCGTGCCGTAATGATGCGTCTGCGTAAAATCGATGGGAGCAAGTTTCCATACTCTGTCCGTGCCATAGGTGGTGGAAACGAGATGTCCGTGCGGGTCTGCCGGCTGGCCTGCAAACGGCCCCATGCCCTTTAGATAATTCGCCATTTCTTCCACCCATGCCGGTGTGGCATGGGCTTCATTCCAGAATTCCCAGGAATGCAAATTGCCGCGACAGCCATAGCGTGCGGCGAGATACCGCAACCGGCGCTGATACAGCTTCCGCGCCGTTTCATTCTTCCAGAAGTCGCCGGGTTTTTCGCACGGCCCGCCATTCACCGCGTTATAAGGATTGAGGCGCCATTGACCCTCGTTAAAATAGCCGCCCGTGGTGAATTCGCCATAGGTGCCCAGGCACAACATCACTGCGATATTCTTTTCTTGTGCGAGATCCAGAATCGCATCCAGCTTCCAGGCATTGGACAGGTTGTATACACCGAGTCCGGCGAAATTGCTCCCGGTCCATTCCAGGCCGCAGTTCCAACTGCACATCCATATCCGGATCCAATTGCCCCCGGCGGCACTTAGCGCGGTCAGCCAGTCATCGAAATCATATGTTCCGCGCTTCCAACTCCAACACATATTTTCGCCCACCAGAAAACAGGGCTGGCCGTTTTCATAGGCGAACACGTTGGGATTCTGCGTGCATACCTGGATGAATCCAGGATTCGGCGAAGCAACCACATCAAAAGAGGCTTCCGGAGCGGTCACTTCGCCGGAGCGATCCTTTGCATGCACCCCATAGGTCCATTTCCCTTCCATGCCTGGTGAAAACCGGATCATCCACACAGGCGCCCCGGCGGATTCGATCATCTCCTGATCATTCTCCAACCGGCGCGCATGGATCTGATTCAGAAATCCGTTCACGCGAATTGTGTTTCCATCCGGCGCGGTGAACAGGGCAAATACATCGATCTCTTCAGGGTCGAAAGGATTGGCATAGGTGGCGCCTACATCGAGTGTGAGTTCCAGCAATCCACGGCGCGGAACCTGCGTTTGATTCGGTGTTACCGACTTCAATGCCAACGGTTCGTTTTTTGCCAGAGACGCCGTGCCATCATTCACCGACAGCAGCGCCACCATCGCTCCCAGCAGTGCAAGATTCATATGTCCTCATCTTGTTTCAGTTGTGGTGGGCGCGGCGAAAGCGGAACCCATCCACTCATAGTGCGGCATATCACTTTTCATGTAACAACAACACCGTCACGGAATTCGGCGGGCACCCATGCTTGAACTCTGGTTGAATTCCCTGCAACGCGCGGCGTACAGGCGCCACGCGCAACGGTGCGTCCAGCGCATTTTCATCATCGGGCGACGCGGAAGTAAGTATAATTTCCTCACCGTCCGGCGCCAATGCGATAGGCCCCTTAAAGCGAATCATGGTCTCTTGCGCCTTGTCCGAGGCATTTACCAATTTCACAATCACACTTTTGTCCGCGGACTTCCTTCCCGCCACCGCCGCCATGGTCACCACACCTGGCAAGGTCACATCATGAATCTGTTTATTATCCAGGAAACACCGAATGTGGTCGCCCTGAGTTTCAATGCGCAGGTCATACCACCGCCCGGTTTCAATGGTTCCTTCCGGACGATCGCCCACCACGGACTTCACTCCATTGCGGCACATCTCCAGACCGTGCCAGCGATTGCCCCATCCGCCCAGATTCCACCAGACCCAGTTATTGTCATCTTTGACGTTGAATAAAATAAGGAACCCTTCTTGCCCACCCAACTTCCGTGCTTTCAGGGTGACCGTGTAATCGGTCCAGTTGGGATCGCCTGCCACGCTGCGCACATCCCGATCCTCCGATCTCTGCTGATATGCACCGTCTTTGGTTGACCAGTCGCCACGAACGGCCTTCCACCCCTCCGCGCCTTTCGCGAAATCCGGCGCGAACAATACCTCGTTGCCACGCATTACTTTCAAATCCTTAAATTCCGCCTGGGTCTGCCACGTTCCCAAGCCAATCCCGCCGCCGGTAACCGGCTCTATCGATTCACAGCGCAATTGAGAAGCCAGCGACTCATCCGGACGATGCTCCGCAAACAGCTTCTGCACCTGATACGATGCCGTGCCGTAACACCGCGCGGAATCAAAGACTATCGCATCGGGGTTCCAGGTGCGGTCGTTCACATTCACAAAGAGCGGCGCATAGGAAGACATCGTGACGATGTCCGCATTGCGTTCCAGGCCCGTAAGAAATGCCGCTTCCGCCACCGCCGCGCGCAGATTACCCTGCCCGCATTGTTGCACCACGGCGTATTCGCCGACGTAAATTTCCGGCCCCTTACGGTCATAGCCGTCGTAATGATGCGCCTCGCTCAAAAAGAATTCCGGGGTGTTGTAATAATGCTCATCGACAATATCCATCGGCGCATTCTTGACGGGCACATTGGCGATGCATTGGATCCCGGGATACTTTTGCTTGATGGCCTCATAGAACCGCTTATACCGCACATCGTACTCCGGCCCGGAATTTTCATTGCCAATCTCCAGGTATTTCAGGCTGAAGGGCTTGGGGTGGCCATTTTTCGCGCGTTCCGCTCCCCACCGGCTGGTTTCCGGGCCATTTGCATATTCAATCGCATCCAGTGCGTCCTGCACCCATTCATCCAATTGATCCAACGGTACAAATTCCGGCGCGCGCCCCTGGCAGGTCATGCCGCAATTGATCACCAGCATCGGGGCCGCACCGAGGTCTTCGCACAACTGGAGCAATTCGTGATACCCCAGCCCATTGGAGGTGCGGTAGCCCCAGAGGTTCCAGTGCCCCGGACGCTCTTCCATCGGGCCGATGGTTTTCTTCCAGCGCATTGCCGTCTCAAACGTAAACCCTTCCACAAAACACCCGCCGGGAAAACGGATGAACGCCGGTTTCAATCCCGCCAGCATTTCCGTCAAATCCGCGCGGGTGCCGTTCGGATGCTTGTTATAGGTGTCTTCCGGGAAAAGTGAAACCATATCGAGCCAAACCGTACCGCTGGTTTTGGCTGAAATGACGAGACGCGCCTGGGCATCGGTTCCCGAACTTGTAAGCGCAAACATCTCTTTTTTCCAGTCCGCGCCAACCGTTGAAATTTCTTGTTGGGCATACACTGCGCCAGTATTCCCCTCCAAGCTTACGGTCAATGGACCTTTAAAATCGGCATCCGCCTTGACATACATGGAAAAGAGGTAATTTGCCCCTTCCTTCACCGCCATCCCCCAAAAACCTTCATTAGCAACACCCGCACGCGTTGAACCGTCACCTTTAAGGTTCATTCGAAGAGCCCTGGCGTTTGCCTCGTTAAACAATCCTTTTTCCTCCAGCGAGAGTTTCACCGAGGCCTTTCCGTCGTGTATCTTCTTCCAGCCCGGCATGGGATCCGAGTCATCAAACTTCGTTTTCCATCCTCCGGGATTTTGGAGGGTTTTATTCTTTATTGTGCATCGGGCCGGCGTCACCATGTCCTCAAAAGACCAATTACGCACCAATTGTGCGTACAAGCCGCCATCCGCCGCATGATTGATGTCCTCGAAAAAAATCCCGTATAGCGAAGGGCTGACTGGTGTGGCGGGTTGAGTGAGATCAATGGTCAATTCGGCCTGTCCCGGTCCTGCGGCGGCCGCCAGCCAAACGGTGCTCAGTACTAACATCATCATGGTCGCGTTCCTTTCTCGCTAGATTGGTTATCCCTGAAACTGGAAAAGTATCCGCTGCATGCCGTCTTTAAATTCCTCGGGCGGCGTCAACAAACTTATTACCAGGCAAAATCCGGGTCTAAATCCGAACATACATCCCGGATGCACATAAACATGTTGTGTCTTCAGCAGGTTCACGGCAAAAACTTCATCGTCCTCTCCTTCCGGCAATTCCAGCACGAGATACCAGCCGCCTGCCGGAAAGGCGCAACGAAACGCGGTTTGCTTTTCCAAGAGTTCACGGGCAATGTCTTCATTTTTCTCTAAACGCCCGTTGATCTCCCGTTGAATCGCTTCCCGCTGATTCATCAACACAGGCAGGGCCACTTGCACGGGGGTGTTTACCGAGAGGTAGGTGTCCGCAATGATTTCCAACCGCTCCCGTGCTTCATGAATCCGCTCCGGTGCGCCCTCCATCAAAATCCAGGACAATTTCAATTGGGGCAAACCCAAAATTTTTGAAATGCCGTTCAGAGTGAAAACAGGCGCCGAGGTGGAATGAATGGGCGTATATGTGGTTCCCTGCCGGCAGTAATCTGAAAACACTTCATCCACAATGATACACAGATCGTATTCCTCCGCAAGCCTCACCAGCGCCTCTGCTTCCTCTGCCGCAGCCACCGTGCCCGTGGGATTGTTCGGCTGAATCCACACCAGCGCCTTGGTGTTGGGACGAATACATTTCCGAAGCGCGGAAAAGTCGATTCGCCAGGCGGAATTTTTTTCGGTAAGGGGATATTGGCCTAGTTCGACCGTTTCCATGAGCGCGGCGAAATCAAGCAGGGGATACCCCGGCGTGGGCGCCAACACGGCATCGCCGGGATTGCAGAATAGTTTTAGGAGATACGAATATGCCTCTGAGGTGCCTGAAGTGAGCAGAATCTGATCCGCGGAGATTTCCCAACCCCTGGCGGCATAATAATCGACAATAACTTCCCTTGCGATCAACATCCCTTTGGGATCCGGGCAATACTGATGCGATCCGGGCCCGGAAAGCGCTTCCCGAAGCAGTTTTTCCGGAAAAACCAATCCTGCCTGCGTCGGATTCGACTGGGTCAGGTCAAAAATCCTATTTCCCGGCGTCCGCACCTGATGAAGCGTCCGGGCCAGTTCATTTTGCCCCCCCGCCAAATCCAATGAATCAAAGCGTCTCGAAAACACACTATACCCTTCTCTTCGCTCCATCATTATATCAACCAACGTCCCTGAAATCCCCCCACCACAACAATACTTGCAGTATCTTAGCTCGGTCGTCCATTTACCTTACCAGTTGGGGCTTGACTGAGCAACCGCCGATGGGTAGCATGACATTCCAAACAAGGAGTCCTACTGTGGAATTATCAGTATTTCAATTGACGCCGTTTTTTACCAATGGCTATGTGATCAAGGATGGCGGAGAAGCGCTCGTAATCGATCCGGGCGAAGCGTCGCCAAGGCTGTTGAAAAGCATCGCGGATGTTAAGACCGTCATGATTGTCAATACGCATTGTCACTGTGATCATGCGGGAGGCAATGCGGACATGGTGAAGGCCACGGGGGCGCCGCTGGCGATTCACCGCGCGGACTTGCCAGTGCTGCAGAGTCTGGAACAGCAGGGCATGATGTTCGGCGTGCCATTTCCGCCCTCGCCGGACCCAGATCGCTTCCTGGAAGAAGGCGACATCCTTACCGTGGGCACGGTGCAGCTTAAAGTGGTGCATGTGCCTGGTCATTCGCCCGGCCACATCGCCCTGTTGGGGGACGGGTTTGCGATAGCCGGCGATGTGTTGTTTGCGGGATCCATCGGGCGCACCGATCTCCCCGGGGGCAGTTACCGGCAATTGCTGGATTCGATTCGCACGAAGCTGATGGTTTTGCCGGATGAAACGGTCGTGTACAGCGGTCACGGCCCGGAAACCACCATCGGCATGGAACGCGCAACCAATCCTTTCCTGGCGGGTGCATGATAACTTCGATCATAGCCTGTTGCCTGTTTACCGCGGCGCTGGAGATTGACATCGCCCCGGACCAGCCCCTGCCGTTTGTATACACGGATGACCCGCTGGTAATTGAGTTACGCAGTGATACCGCCGCCGACGTGACGGTACAGGTTAAAATTCAGTCTGCGCACAAACGCGAAGTTATCGAGAGTTCCTATGGTCCGGTGCGTTTGCATCCCAATGGGCGGCATTGGCAGGCGCTGAAAGATTTGCCCTCCGAGCGGGGCTATTACACCGCAAACATTACTGCCGCCGCCGGGGGCGTGGCCACCGAAAAAACCGTCCATTTCTGCCGGATGGACCGGGTGGCCCCCACTCAAATGTTGCCCCTGTACGCGCAAGTGGACACAGAGGATGCCAAAGCCTTTTTGGCGCTATCCGCCGCAGGCATTACCACGTTGCGCATCGATGCGGCCTCCCCCAGCGCCGAAACACAATTGAAGGAGGCGCTGGCAGCTAATTTCAAAGCGGTGATATTCCTGGACTGCGGCCGGGTCAAAGAACCTGTCCCGCTGGCGGATAAAATCGCTGGCGGATATGCATCCGGGATTGTCCGGTGGGAAATAGACCCAAAAGGCAGCATTGAAACCCTTGGCATGGTGGCCGAAGCCCTTGGAAAAGCCGGAAGCGTGGTCCCGCTCGCCATCACGGTATCCAATGCGGCAGATTTTCAAGCCCTGATGGAGAAGCAGGCGGGGCGGTACGCCCGCGAAAGCGTGCTGGTGAGCAATGCACCCGTGCGAGAGGAGATATCGGCCATCCGCCGGATCGCGGAAAGCGCCGGGTTTGAGGGGTGGGGCATCCATGTTTTCTCCCCCGATCCCGGAACGGCATCTCCCAAAAAACTAAATCCGCTGATGCGGCTGATTTTTCAAAATATGATGTCGGGCGTTCTTCAGACCGGTTTCAACGCTAACCAAGTATACGACACCGAATTGCATGAATCGTTTGCACTTCTGGCCGGGCTCGTTCACCGCCTTCCCAACACACACTATAGCGGAGTGCTGGCTCTGCCTGAACCGGTCATGGCGCCGGTATTTCAGAGCAGCAGCGCCTGGATGTTGGTGGTGTGGACGGAGGGCGATCCGTATGAGGCCACAATTTCACTGGGAGCCGCGCGGGAACTCCGGCTGACGGACGCCATGAACAATCCGGCGCCATTAGGCGAAGTAAATAAAGGCTCCATTGCCCTCACGGTGGACGCCACACCCAAATACTTGAGCGGAGTCGCAGGATCGCCTCCCGGCATGGCGGCTCGTCAACGCGCCCAAGAACTGGCCAGTAGATTTTCCGGAGATGAATTGTTTCAAAAGAATCTGCCTCAGGAAATGATGGCGAATTTGTCTTCCGTGGCCTCAAAACCCGGTGGAGAAACCATCCGGGAACAATGGTTGAACCTGGTGCGTTGTTTTCCTGTGCTGGAAGAGCAATGGCATACGGGAAAACTGCCGCAGGCCGTGGCCGTGACTGCCTTGGCGGATTTGACCGGCTTGCTGCGCGCCTTGTGCACCGTGGAGGAGGACCGTGGCCAGCCTTTCCTCGAACCCCTGCAGGACGCTCTGGCCCGCTGCAAGGAATATCAGTCGCTGTATCTAACCGGTTCGGTAGCCACAGACAAGCCTCACGAACGGGGCGATTGGCTGTTGAGTGAAGTGCGCAGGTTGATGGACGAAGCGGAAGTATTGGCGGCTTCCGGCGCGAAAATCGAAGCGGTGGCGGTGGCCACGCTTGCCGAATGGCGCGCGCGTTCATTGGAGTTCACCATGTTAACGCCGGTGGCCGGCGAAACGGCCCCTTCGACGCCGGCGTCCACTCCCCCATCCGCCCCAGCGGAACAAAAGACTGCCGCGCCCGCTTCGGAGTCCTCTAAAGCGGAGTCTTCTGACAAAGCATCTTCGGGATATGAGGAGATAGTGCACACGGTTGTAAAGGGTGAAAATCCGAGTGTCATTGCCAAGAAATATGGTGTTTCCACCGCGGATTTCCTGGAGTGGAACGATCTGAAAAAAAGTTCCACGATGCACATCGGCCAAAAGATGATTGTTCGCGTGCCGGTAAAAGGATCGGATGATTCAAAAGAGGAAAAACCAAAAGAAACGACACGGAAAAAATCCTCTTCACGCAAGAAGAGATAACCATCCGGGTTTGGGAGGGATTGTATGAAACGGATTGGCGTGTTAACAAGCGGAGGAGATGCTCCGGGAATGAACGCCGCGGTACGCGCCGTCGTGCGCGCGGCAATCCACTATGGCTGTGAGGTGTTTGGCATCGAGCGGGGATATCAGGGCATGATCGACGGCGCGATTCGGCCCATGGATGCCCGTTCGGTGAGCGGGATTATCAACCGGGGCGGCACGATTCTGCATACGGCGCGGTGCATGGAATTCATGCAACCTGAGGGACGTATGAAAGCCGCGGCACAGCTTAAACGTTTCGGCATTGAGGGGATTGTAGTGGTGGGGGGCGATGGCTCCTATCATGGGGCGGCGAAACTGCATGAAGAACATGGCATCCGCTGCATTGGCCTGCCGGGCACCATCGACAATGATATCGGGGGCACGGAATATACGATTGGTTTCGATACGGCGATTAATATCGCGATGGAGGCTATTGATCGCGTCCGGGACACCGCGGCCTCGCATGATCGCATCTTCTTCGTGGAGGTCATGGGCCGTCACAGCGGATACATTGCAATGATCTGCGGCATTGCCAGCGGGGCGGAAGAAATCCTGACACCGGAAGACCCCACCGATATCGACTCTCTTATTGACTCCCTTCGTCAAGGACACCAGCGTGGCAAGACTTCATCCATCGTGGTGGTGGCGGAAGGCGATGATGCGGGCGACGCCCTCCAAATCGCCAAACAAGTTGCAGAAAAATCAGAATTCAAAGATGCGCGGGTCACTGTAATCGGTCACTTGCAGCGGGGCGGCAGCCCGACGGCCTTTGATCGGGTGCTGGCGAGCCGCATGGGCGTGCGCGCGGTGGAAGCCTTGCTGGAAGGCGAAACCGGAAAGATGGTCGGCATTCAGGATCTACAGCTCACCCTGCGTCCGCTGAGCGACGCCTGGGAATGCCGGTCCCAATTCGATCCGAGTTTGCTCCGTGTCGCGCGCATATTAGCGGTGTGAGCTGGGAAACGGGTACCGGGTGGCGGGTGTCGGGTATCGGGTATCGAAGAGACAGTTTTTCGGTATCGGGATCGGGATCGATATCGGTTCGGGAAACGAGGGGGGGTAGGCGTGAGGCCTGAGACTTGAGGTAAAGGGAAAAGACGAAAAGGACTTATAAGAACTTAAAGGACTTAAAGGACGTGGATGAACGGGGAGGGGGAAGTTTGGGAAACGAGGGGGAGACCCTGCGAAACGAGGGGGGTGGGGAATTGCGGATTGCGGATTGGCGATTGCGGAACACCGGACCAGTTAGGTATCAGCCAGACTTGGGAAACGAGGTTAACTTAATTGACAAATACTATGAATAACGCTATAAACAATATTTTTATAAATCAGGACAGAAACTGTCTTCGGAGCCGGTGCAAGCGTGGTATCCGGGGGAATTGTAGAATTGGATCAGGCGCAGGACCTCGGAAAGGTTGATGGTCCAGTCTTTGGGGTTGTAATCGCTGGCATGGGCGGAACAAGTTTGATCCCCACCTGTTCCAGGCACGTAGCCGTCTTCGGTGCTGGATTGGCAGTGGAATCCTTTGGCATTGTGAAATTGGATGACGCGCAAGAGTTCGGAGAGGTTAATACGATTGTCGTGGTTTTGGTCGGCGGTATGGAATTCGATTTGGCCTTCGCCTTCGCCTGCACCTTCAGTAAAAACTATATCGTACACACCTGAGTCCAAAGCGGTTCCCTCCGATGGTATTGCCACTAGGTGAAGGTCTGGTTGTGTCCAGCCACACACGTCTTTAAACTCAATCCTCCACAATCCTGCGACAAGGCCTGTCTCGATATCTCCACTGTTTTTCCAAGTATTCATGGAGGCTCTGCGCCATTGTGCTCCTGCTGCTACAGCTTCTGGAGGCGACAAGGTTACCTGTAAGTTGCCTGTCTCATTGATGTCCCTAATTTTTGCAACAAAGGCATCCCCATTCCCAATATAGGTGGTTATCCAGCCTCCGCTCACCCACCATGAAGAAGACGTGTCCCCTGTCAGATAACAGTTCCCGTTCGGGTCCAGCGCGATACCGTAACCTATCTCATAACCCGTCCCACCGAGATAGGAAGACCAAAGGTGTTCGCCGGCAGCATTGAACTTTACCACATAGGCGTCGGACCCGCCATTGAAGGTGATATCGCCGCCTCCGTTTAGCCACCCGTCGGATTTCGTATATCCTGTGGCATAGCAGCATCCGGCAGGGTCGACTGCGACGCCAAGACCATAATCGCCGTTTGTGCCTCCCAGATACGTGGACCATAGATGCGCACCGGATGTGCTCAATTTCACTAGAAAGCCATCAGGTCCATAATATCCATTAAAATACGTAGTATCCCATCCGCCACTCACCCAACCCGAAGACCCAGTTTCTCCTACAATGAAGCAATTCCCACTATTATCTACAGCGATATCTTCACCAAATTCGCTGCTTGTCCCCCCCAGGTAGGTGGACCACAGGTGTTCGCCGAGGGCATCTAGTTTTACCACATATCCATTGATACTATAGTCATAGATTGTTTGCCAACCGCCGCTGATCCAGCCCGAAGAGGTGGTTTCTCCGGTGACGTAACAACAGCCGCTCCCATCCACGGCAATACCCTGACCGTATTCAATACTTGTCCCGCCGAGGTAGGTGGACCATAGGTGTAGACCGCCGGTAGTTAGTTTCACCACAAAACCATCAGTAAAGCTGTTACCACCGAAAATGGTATTCCAGCCGCCGCTAATCCAGCCTGGAGAATCCGTAGTTCCTGTAACGTAACTGTTCCCATCCGCGTCCACTGCGATATCCTCGCCTGAGTCATCAGAAGTCCCTCCCAGATACGTTGACCAAAGGTGCGCTCCCGATGTATTAAGTTTCACAACAAAGCCATCCGAAACCCCAGCAAACGCTGTCTGATACCCGCCGCTAGTCCAATCCGGAGAAGACGTAATCCCTGTGACATAACAGTTCCCGTTTGTATCCACGGCGATGGCATTTCCCCAATCATCATCTACTCCCCCTAAATAGGTGGACCACAGATGTGCGCCCGACATATTCAGTTTCACCACAAACGCATCAACATCCCCTGCCTGAATTGTTTGAAATCCACCGTTGACCCAGCCCGAAGAAGTGGTGAACCCAGTAATATAGGCGTTCCCATTTGGGTCTACCGCGATACCATAACCACAGTCATTACTTGTGCCGCCCAGGTAGGTGGACCATTCCATATCTATGGAAACCGGGGTGTAGATGCCAGTGTCCTGTACGGTATCATCCGAGGGAACCGATACAATGTGCGCCTCCGAAGGCGCATAGCCGGGCACGTCTTTAAACTCAATAGTCCACAGTCCTGCCGGAATATCGCTTTCGGTATCTCCACTATTCCACCATGTGTTTGTGAAAACACGCCTCCACTGAGCGCCTGCCATGACCGCTTCTTGCGGTGTCAGCGTCACCTGTAGATTGCCGATAGTGTTGACTCCGGCAATTTTCAGAACAAAAGCGTCTGTTTCGCCGTTGAAGGATGTACTCCATCCACCACTTATCCACCCCGAGGAATTTGTATGTCCCGTAACGAAGGCATTCCCGAATATGTCCACCGCGATGCCCAGGACAGTGTCGTCATTGTTTCCACCCAGGCAGGCCGACCACAGATGTTCGCCGAAAGGATTCAACTTCACTACATAGCCATCCAACCCGCCATTCTGGGAGAGGTCAAAGCCACCATTGAACCAGTCTGAAGACTCCGTGTCTCCTGTAGCATAGACATTTCCATTCGAATCCACGGCAATGCCATATCCTTGTTCTTTCCCTTTGCCGCCCATGTAGGTGGACCACAGATGTTCTCCAGCGGAATTCAGCTTCACTATGTAGGCATCATAATAGCCTGCTAAAATTGTTTGATAGCCGCCGCTCACCCACGCCGTCGACATGCCGTACCCCGTAACGTAACAATTCCCACTTGAATCTACCGCAATACCCTTACCATAGTCATCATATGTATCGCCCAGGTAGGTGGACCATTATGTTCTCCAGCGGAATTCAGTTTCACTACATAGCCATCCGCGTAGTCCTTGTACCCGGGATCGTGTGTGATGTCCCATCCGCCGCTTACCCAATCCGAAGAATGTGTTTCACCTGTCACATAACAGTTCCCACTTGAATCTGCCGTAATGCCATACCCATAGTCTCTGTAACTACCTCCCAGATAGGTGGACCATAGGTGCTCACCAGAAGAATTCAGCTTCACCACGTAAGCATCTATCCAGCCGCCAAAGAGAGGATCCCAGCCGCCACTCACCCACCCTGTAGATGTGGTCTCTCCCGTGGCGTAACAATTTCCGGTCGAATCTACCGTAATGCCATACCCCATATCATACGCTGTCCCGCCTAGGTAGGTGGACCACAGATGTTCACCCGATGTATTGAGTTTTACGACGAAGCCATCGTAGTGGCCTGCTAACGTTATCTGTTCCCCCCCGCTTACCCAATCTGCAGAATTTGTGAGCCCGGTAATGTAACAGTTCTCGCTTGAATCCACCTCGATGCTATAGGCTTGGTCGGTATCCGTTCCCCCCAAGTACGTGGACCACAAATGTTCGCCGGTGGTATTGAATTTTACTACGAAGCCATCCGAATAACTGGTACTACCGCTGTCGCTATTAAGTGCTGTATTCAAGCCAGCACTTACCCAACCTGAAAAATTTGTGTATCCTGTGACATAGACATTTCCACTAGTATCCACCGCTACATCTTCCCCTCGATCATTATGTACACCCCCCATATACGTTCCCCATTCGACTTCGGGGTCGATGGTGAGGGGGAGGGTGGCGTCGTAGGGGCCGGTGACTTCAAAACCGTAGGTGTGGTCGTTGAGGAGGGTGAAGCGTCCGGGGATGGTTTTCTTTTGGCCGTTGGTTTCCTGGTAGATCTGGGGTGCGCCGTCGGTGAGGGGTGGCCATTCGGGGGCGAGGTGAATTTGGAGTGCGCCGTTGGAGGTGAGGGTGAGTTTTTCGATTGCGTCATAGTGTAGCCGTATGGCGCGGGGATCGGCGCCAGGGGCGACGTGGAAGTTATATTTGAGGCCGGTGCGGCGTCCGGTGAGTTCGAGGGCAATTCCGGGATAGAGGTTTTCGTACCAGACGGTATTGTAGGCGGGAACGTTCTCGCGGTGATTGGCAACGTCGCCGAGCATGTAGTTAAAGGTGCGTTCGGATTTGCCGCGGCCGGTGGGAATAGTCTGAGTGGCTCCATCAAATATCAGAGCAAACTCGTGCATTTCGGAAGGTTTGGGGTTGCGGAAATCGGGATCCGGGGTCCGGGATCCGGGATCCGGGGAAGAGGAGACTGGGGTTTGGGATTTAGGGTTTAGGGTTTTGGGATCGGACGGATCGGACGGATCGGACCGATCAGTCGGATTGGACGAATCAGGTAGTTTGTGAGGAGCAGCGAGGTGATCAGCGTTTAAGGGTTGGGCTTCAGGCGTTTGGCGGAAAAGCTGAAATTTCGGGCCATGATCGGTGATGCCGACGTTGGCGCCCATTCCGTCGAGGGCGAATTTGATTTCGGAGTCGGGCCATTGTCCAAGGTTTTCGACGAAGACGGATGGGCCGGCCATGAATTTTTCGACGCGGGCCTTGGCTTGGGGATCGGCGGGGGTGGTTGGCACAGGTTCGTTCCATGCGAGTGTTGATGTTATTAGGATGACTGGAAACATCAGGTTGACCCCTTTAGGAACCGAGAAGCACATCATACCTTTGTCTCCCGTATCGCAACCCTTCGGTGTTTTGGCACGAGCGCCTTGCTTTCAGGCATACCCCCCATGCCGAACACCGTATGGATTGAACATACGCTTTTCTATGGCTAATTGCAATAGGAAGCTATCTGGAAGCTATCAGCTATCAGCTATCAGCTATCAGCAAGCAAGGAAAAAAAGGACTTAGACGACATTATGGACATTATGGACATTATGGACAGGATGGACATTATGGACAGGATGGACGGTATGGACGCTGGGTTGGCTAGGGAGACTCGATGCCTGATACCGATAGCGATACCGATAGCGATACCGATAGCGATACCGATAGCGATAGCGATACCGATAGCGAAACGGGAAACGGAAAACGAAGGAAGACACGGGCAAACACGGACGGGCACGGACGAAGATGAACACGATGCCGATGCCTATACTCGATACCGATACCGATGCCCGGCACCGATACCCGTGTAATTATTTCAGGCCAAGGACGTCTTGCATGTCGTAGAGGCCGGGGCCGGCTTTGACGGCGAAGCGGGCGGCTACGAGTGCGCCGCGTGCGAAGTTGTCGCGGTTATGGGCTTTGTGCACGAGTTCGATGCGCTCGCCCTGGCCGATGAAACTCACGGTGTGCTCGCCGACGACGTCGCCGCCACGCACGGCATGCATGCCGATTTGCCGGGCGGGGCGCGCGCCCACCAATCCTTCGCGGCCATGTGCGGTATCTTGCGCATAGCTGAGACCAAGGGCTTCGGCGGCGCGTTCGGCCAGCCGCACGGCGGTTCCGCTGGGGCTGTCTTTTTTCTGGTTGTGATGGACTTCGACAATTTCGACGTTGTAGTCCAGGCCGAGGATCGCGGCGACTTCGCTGGTAAGCTTGAACAGCAGATTCACGCCGACGCTCATGTTGGGGGCATAGACAACCGGGACTTTTTTTGCACAGGTGCGCAGTTCGGCCACTTGCGCTTCGGAGAGGCCGGTTGTGCCCACCACGGACGGCTTGCCAAGGGAAGCGGCGATTTTCACGTTGTCCACGCAGACGCCCGCCTGGGTGAAGTCAATCATCACCTCCGATTTCACGATCTCCGAATGGGCATCTTTTCCCACGGAGATCACATAGGCTTTTCCACTTTCCATGCCTACCGTAAGGGAGGCTCCCGCGTTTTTGGGCATATCAAATGCGCCCGTGATGTTAATGTCATCCGCGGCCACAGCCAATTCGAGGATGCGCCGCCCCATGCGGCCACATGCGCCCGCCATGCAAATGTTCATTGTTCTGGCACTCCGTTTATGTTTGTCGGTTCTGACGTTGTTCAAATCAAAGTTTTTAACGCCCTCCTTCATCACGCGAAACGCGTGACTCCGGCGCGGCAAGCGAGTACGTTCCCAAGTGCACCTTGGGAGCGAGCAGTAATAAAGGTGTTATGATTTCGGTTTGTTCTCCAGCATAATGTCATCCAGGATCAGGATGCGTTCAAACCAGATCATCAATAGGGTGCAGAGATACCGGCGGCCCATTTCCTGCAAGCGAAGGTTGGAGGAACCCCAGGTGCGGCCCGACCAGCGAATGGGGATCTCCGCGATGTTATACTGGCGGATGATACAGGAAAGGGACATTTCAATCGTGATATTGAAATGGGCGGCGTGCAGGGGGCTGATGCTCTCCACCACATGCCGCCGGTACACTTTGAATGCATTGGTTAAATCGTTGAAGGGCGTCATGAACATCAGTTGCATCATGCGGTTTACGATACGGTTCACCACCAGTTTCACGGGCGGATAGTGCGACACCACGCTTCCTTTGCGAAAACGGGACCCGAAACAGCAATCATAGCCTTCCTCGATCTTCCGGTAACACCGCACCACGTCCTCCGGATCATCCGAACGATCCGCCATGACGATTGCCACGACGTCACCGTCCACATGCTTGAATCCGCAGCGCACGGCGCGTCCCAAGCCTCCCGGGGGCGTGTTATACACCATGCGGAGTTCCGGGATTTCCTGCAAGAGCGATTCCATGATTTGCTCTGTGTTGTCCGTACTGTTGTCATTCACCACCAGCAGTTCAAAAGGGATGCCTTCCCTGCGCAATGTTTCCGCCAATTCCCGAAGGGTGGAGGGAAGGTTGTTTTCTTCATTATAGGCCGGGATCAATACCGTATACCGCAGCGTGTTCCGGGACGCGGGCCGTAACTCAGATGCGGCCTTCGAAACCATGATAGATCTCCTTGAGAATGGCGTGGATGTCGTATTCGTACTTCCATTCGGGATAGTGCGACTGGAAGCGGCGCACATCGCTGATCCACCAGATATGATCGCCGATGCGGTTGGTCTCGACATAGCCGTAGTTCATCTTCTTTCCCACGATTTCCTCGCACATTGTGATCGCTTCCGCCATCGAGCAGTTGCTGTGACGGCTCCCGCCCATATTGTAGACTTCGCCGGACCGTGGGTTGCGTGCAAAGTGCGCGAAGCAGTTCACCAGATCCTTGGAGTGAATATTATCCCGCACCTGTTTTCCTTTATACCCGAAAATGCGGTATTCCTTTCCCGTGATGGCGCATTTCATCAAATAGGAAAGGAACCCGTGCAATTCGGCGCCGGAATGTCCGGGGCCCGTGAGGCAGCCGCCGCGAAACACGGCGGTTTTCATCCCGAAATACCGCCCATACTCCTGCACCATGACATCGGCCGCGACTTTGGACGCGCCAAAGATCGAATGTTTGCATTGATCGATCGACATCGTTTCATCAATGCCATGTTCCGCATAGGGATGACCGGGTTCCACTTCCCACCGGGTGTCCTGCTCAACCAGGGGAAGATAATTCGGTGTGTCGCCATACACTTTGTTGGTGGAGGTGAAAATAAAGGGAATTTCCGGTGCATAGAGGCGGGTAAGTTCCAGGAGGTTCAGGGTGCCGATGGCATTCACGCCAAAGTCCGTGAGCGGCTCCCGTGCCGCCCAATCATGGCTGGGTTGCGCCGCGGTATGAATTACCAGGACAATCGCGCCGGCATATTCCTTGAATACCTTTTCCACCTCGGCATAGTCCCGGATATCCGCTGCATGATGCCGGTACTTGTTGAATTCCTTCATTAGTTGTTCCGCCGCCCAGCGGGTGGAGGCCTCCGCCCCGAAGAAATACGCCCGCATGTCATTGTCGATCCCCGCCACGGTATGCCCTTCATTGATAAAATGCCGGACCGTTTCCGCGCCAATCAATCCCGCTGATCCCGTTACAATGACGATGCTCATATCCACCTCCCAAAATTGGTTTCATCCTTGCCAGAGGCATTCTATCCCAGCCATGCCAAGGACTGTCAAGCTTTTTCAGGAGACGACGGAGAGATTGCGGATTGCGGAACGGAAGAGAAAGGGGTTGGCGTGAGGGAATGGACAATAATGGACAAAATGGACTGGATGGACGAAAGGGGAACACGGACTGACACGGACAAGCACCGGCAGTCATGGACAGGAAGAGCGGGGATGCCGATACCGATGGCGGTGCTGATAGATCTTAAATCCTTCTGTTTCAATCCGCAATCAAAGTTGAACCGTGCTTATCTTTATGGTGTAGGATGCAGGTAATGCGAGGAGGAACTGCACCGTGAATACAATTCTGGTAACTGGCGGGGCCGGGTTTGTGGGGTCATGTCTTGCCCTTGGGGTGCGCAATCATTATAACTGCCGGGTCGTTGTTCTGGATAATTTGAAGCGGCGGGGGTCGGAGTTGAATCTTCCGCGGCTCCGGGGGGGCGGCGTGGACTTTATGCATGGCGACATCCGTTCGCTGGATGATCTCGAAAACGTGGGACCGGTCGATTTGATCCTGGAGTGCAGCGCGGAACCCTCGGTGTTGGCGGGATATGGCGAATCGCCCCGGTACGTGCTGCACACCAATCTCACGGGCACAATCAATGCTCTTGAAATCGCGCGGCGGCATGGCGCGGGCATGATTTTCCTTTCCACAAGCCGGGTGTATCCCATGGAGCCCCTCAGCCGGCTGGCCTATCACGAATCGGACACCCGGTTTGAATTGCCGGAATCGCAGGCCATGACCGGGATTTCGCCTAACGGCCTTTCGGAGGATTTCCCGCTAGCCGGGGTCCGCTCCCTGTATGGCGCCACCAAACTCTGCTCCGAGCTCATTATGCAGGAGTATCTGTCCATCTACGGCCTCAAGGGCATCATTAACCGCTGTGGCGTGCTCACCGGTCCCTGGCAAATGGGAAAAATCGACCAAGGCGTGGTGGTTCTGTGGGTGGCCCGGCACGTTTTCGGAGGGGCGTTGAAATATATCGGCTACGGGGGAAAAGGAAAGCAGGTCCGGGATATGTTGCACATCGACGATTTGCTCCGGCTGATCCTCTATCAGATAGATCATCTCGATACGCTCAGTGGTTCTTTGTTCAATGTTGGCGGCGGCGTTGCGGTTAGTGCGTCTTTATTAGAACTGACCCGCCTCTGCCAGGAAGTCACCGGGAAAACCATCCCGATAGCCAGTGAACCGGAAACCCGAGCCGCGGATATTCCCTGGTACATTACCGATAACAATAAGATATATCGCACAACCGGCTGGCAGCCGGAAAAGTCCGTTCCAGACATCGTGGAAGATATCTTTTGCTGGATAAAGGACCATGAAGAATCGCTCCGGCCCATATTAAACACATGACAAAAATCGCACTTTACTTCGTATCCTATTCAGGTACATTGTCTTATAAAAAGGCAGTTGTCTAGAGAATAGTTGACCGGGAGCGGTTCCCGTGATATCATTTCTTATGGAAAAAGCCATCGTATAACGATGGGGAGAATAGGACCATGAAGACGCGCCATTCACGGGGTTTCACCCTTCTTGAGTTATTGACCGTAATTGCCATCATCGCTATTTTGGCGGGGTTTATAGCGGCGGCTTTGCCGCGTATTTTAGAAAAAGCCAAGATTCGGCGAATGGTCGCCACGATGACGGATATCCGCACGGCAATGGCGGCGTATTATACGGACAACAACACCTATCCTCCCGCCTATGGCTATACGATATGGAATGCGGATTTAAATGACTGCGACCCACAAGAAAAATGCTTTGTTTTGAAACCTTATCTGTATTTCATCCGGTTTTACAATGATCCCAAGCATTACGATGAATTTTCCGAATCGTATGACACCAACCGGGACGGACATATCAGCCTGCTGGAATTCTCCCCTATCGGCGATAAAGATGTGGCTACGAGCCGGGTGACTTTCCCCTCCATCCGTTACGTGTGGAATAACCTTCAGGACCAGGTTCAGAAGCAACTCGAAACTTCTCCCCGGCCTTACATTTACATTCCCGTCAATATGCGTCAATTTAAGAAAGCCAAGGAATATTGGATAAAGAATGCGCACTTTTATGCCAATGCGTGGGATCCAAACGATCCCGGCCTGGAAACGGTCCTATTCCCTCCACCGGAATACGATGCCTTTGCGCTGATAAGCCCCGGTCCGGGGGGAAGCACGTTTGGCGTAATTCCGTCGGAGCCGCTAGGCACGGAAGATCCGTTTGATGTTTATTTTGTGATGGCGCTCCGGGCTTATTTCCTGGCGACGCGGGACCTGAACGATAATGGAGAAAAAGACTTTGACTTTACCGCCCGTACGACCAGGGGGGAAGCCAAATTCGACAAAGATCACCCGTATACGGTGACCGTCGGCGGCAATACCACTACGGCGGACAACCGGCTGCCGGATCCCAAAGCCCCGAACGGCTATGGGCCCTTTATATACGTTTACCCATAATCGCCGCCCAAATTTCTTCGCTCCATGCAGGCGTGTATGGTTGGGTGAAATCCGGATCACTCGGTTGGGGTATTTTTTCTTCTTTCGCGGAAGAATCGGTATGATTCGAAGAAGATAAGTGCGAGGGGGATGCCATAGAGCACGGATATTCCCCACCAGGTCTGGGAAAAGCCTGTAAAGTCGCAACGGCGGTTCCAGGGCCACCAAATAGCGAAGGCGCGGCCAAGGATATAGTTTTCAGGCACCCAGCCCCAAATTCTGCCATCCACGCTCTCGGCGCTGTTGTCTCCCAAAAGAAAATAATAGCCATCCGAAAAGATTTCGCTGTACTGCGGTTCGGGACGGACCCCATAAAAGAGGGCGGGAAGTTCAAACTCGGAATATTCGCGCAGGACGCGCAATCCTTCCGGAGACACTCCCTCGCACAGCCGATCGACCTCCTCGCCGGATAACGCGGCAATATCAATCCCTTTTACGCGATCCCGGCACCGTTCCCGGTCGTCATACAACTGTTGCGTAGCGGCATCCGGGGGATTCAGCATGGTAAATGTATCGCTGGTTTGCGCCAGATATAGAAAGCGCCGTTTTACCTGTTCGTCCCCGGGGTACAACCGCGTGGTGTAGTGGAGATTGTCCCACAATTCCGGCGGCGGATCTATTCGCTGGCCATTGACATAGAGCGCCCCGTCCTGGATGTGAACTTTCTCTCCCGGCAATCCCGCTACGCGCTTGATTAATATCGGCGGACCGCTTTTGCTCACCCTCCGGAACACCACAATATCCCAGCGTTTGGGCTGAGCCCAGTTCCAAAGCCGGCAGGTGGTAAAGGGTATTCGCGGCCCATAGAGCCATTTGTTGACCAATACCCGGTCGCCCCGGAAAAAGCGGGGATCGCCGTGGATGGCGGGTTCCATGGAGCCGGTGGGCACGGTGTACTGATCGATGAGGCAGCCTTTGATGAATAGAATCGCGAACAGCAACAGTCCCCAACTTAGAAGATTTTTATAGGTTAACGGGCCGGTAAAGAACTTGATGGCCCGCAGGATCAGCGGGGAATTGCGTTGGATGCCGGTTGATGCGTCCACTTAGCGATCTGATTCCTCGTTTACTTGAAGCAGCGCCATGAAGGCTTCCTGCGGCACTTCCACCGAGCCGACCTGCTTCATCCGCTTCTTGCCTTCTTTCTGTTTTTCCAAAAGCTTGCGTTTGCGCGTGATATCGCCGCCGTAACACTTCGCGGTGACGTTTTTCCGCACTGGCTTGATGGTTTCCCGCACGATGATTTTCCGGGCTATCGCCGCCTGAATGGCCACCTCGTATTGCTGCCGCGGAATCAGTTTGCGCAGCTTTTGCGCCAGGGCGCGGCCCACATATTGCGCATGCTCCCGGTGCACGATGGTGGATAGAGCATCCACGATTTCGTCATTCAGCAGGATGTCCAGTTTCACTAAATCGCCCGGCCGGTAGCCGATGAGCCGGTAGTCGAGGGATCCATAGCCGCGGGTATAGGTCTTGAGTTTGTCGTAGAAATCAATGACGATTTCGGCCAAAGGGAGATGATAGACCACCATGCAGCGGCGCGCATCAATGTATCCGACGTTTACATGCACTCCGCGCTTGCGTTTGCACAAATCGATCACCGCGCTGACGTATTCGTTCGGGCATAGAATATCCGCTTCGATATAGGGTTCTTCGATTTGCTCGATCTCGGCCGGCAGCGGCATTTGCGAGGCTTTTTCAATGACAATAGGCTCGCCATTGGTGCGGGTGACGCGGTAGGCCACGTTCGGCATGGTGGTGACAAGGGTAAGATCGAATTCGCGTTCAAGCCGCTCCTGGATGATTTCCATGTGCAAGAGCCCCAGGAATCCCAAGCGGAAACCCAGCCCCAACGCGTCTGAGCTGTCCGCCTTAAACTGAAATGAGGCATCGTTCAGTTTAAGCTTCTCCAGGGCATCGCGCAATTCGTTGTAATCGTTGGCCGCGGCGGGATACATGCCGCAAAAAACGACCGGCTTGACCACTTCATAGCCGGGCAGGGGCTTGGGGGCAGGATTCTGCGCATCGGTGACCGTATCCCCGATTTTGGTGTCGCCCAGTGTTTTGATGTTGCAGATCAGATAGCCGACTTCGCCGGCGCAGAGTTCGGTTTTGGGCCGCATCTCCGGGGTGAAAATGCCCACTTCGGTCACTTCGTACTTGATTTGGGTGGACATAAGGGTGACCCGCTGGCCCACGAATATCCGGCCATCCATGACCCGCACATACACAATCACGCCCCGGTAGGTATTGTATTTGGCGTCATAGATCAACGCGCGGAGCGGTGCATCAGAACGGCCCTTGGGGTGCGGTACACGCTTCACCACCGCTTCGAGGATTTCCTTCGTGCCCGCGCCGGTTTTGGCGCTGGTGAGAATGGCGTCTTGAGCATCAAGACCGATGACTTCCTCGATCTGTGCGCGGGTGCCTTCTACATCCGCACTCGCCAAGTCTATTTTGTTGATGACGGGAATAATTTCGAGGTTTTGTTCGACGGCTTTGTAGGCATTGGCCAGGGTTTGCGCCTGCACGCCCTGGGCGGCGTCAACCAACAGCAGCGCTCCCTCGCACGCGGCCAGACTGCGCGACACCTCATACGAAAAGTCCACGTGTCCCGGTGTATCGATGAGATGAAGGAGATATTCATGGCCGTCGTCGGCTGTGTAATGCATCTGCACGGACACTGCCTTGATGGTGATGCCACGCTCACGTTCGATGTCCATCGTGTCGAGCGTCTGTTCTTTCAGATTGCGATCATCCACCGTGCCGGTGAATTGCAGGAGACGGTCCGCCAGCGTCGACTTGCCATGGTCGATGTGAGCGATAATGCAGAAGTTGCGTATGTATTCCTGGGGCCACGCCATACTCTGTGTCAATTACCTTTTCCGAGGCTTCCGGCCTCGATCGTTAAGCTTTCTTGCCAAACATGTCTTCCAGCACGCGTACGCTGCGGAAATCCGTTTCCAGGTGCCGCGCCGCATAGTACCGCAGCACGTGGAACACACCCGCAGGGGCTTGTTCACACGGGCAGCCTTCCACCGCCTCCGCCATTGCCCGCAAGGCGATAAACTCTTCCGTCGTCAATCGCCGGTCGGAAGTGCAGGCCCGGCAAACCGCACCGCCCGCGTAGGAAAAACCCGGCGTATCCAACAACAGGCTGCCGCACTGTACACATTGGTCCAGCACCGGCGCAAAACCCGCCGCCTGGACCAGCCGCATTACCTGCCAGTCCACATGGGTTCGAGCATCGCCCACCCATGCGGAGAGTTGCTTCAAACCGTGCACCAACACGGCGTACAATTCTTCCGAGGGCTCATTTTCATGAGCCACCTTATATGCCAGCTCCAGCGGGAACCCCGCATAGGCACTGCGTTCCAAGTGGGCTTTAATGCCCGCGAATCCGTCTATCAGGGCAGCATCCGCCAGGGTCTGCACGTGCCGCCCCTCTTTCCAATAATACACCAACTCCACCCGGTTAAAGGTATCCAATGCCGCGCCCAGCGGACTATTCTTTCTCCGCACCCCTTTCGCGAGGCATGCCATGCGGCCCCGGTGCGGGGTCAGAAACGTTATAATCCGGCTCGTTTCGCTGAAGTCCACGCCTCGCAAAACCACCGCTTCTGTTTTTTCCTGTGACACGGTGCACTCCGGTCTTGGTTGGGGAGAACACGGCGCCGCCAGCGCGCTCTAAGATGGAAATAGCATACCATTCCGGCCCTAAGCCCCGCAAATAAGTGTTATTCTCCACCGCCAAACCAACGCCATGGCGTTGGTTTGATGGCACCCCCTATATTGGATTCATGCCTTACTCTTTTGGCGTATATTCAAGGGATAGGGTTTCATTGGTGGACTCGTCGAGGAGAGTGCAAAGACTTGGAGTAATGGACATGATCCTGTATTTTTCAAACTGTTCCCCGGTCGAATACCATCGGGTTGTTGGGCCGGTTTGTATCTGGGCTCGAACAACGCCTTTCCGGGGTTCCTGAAACATGCGATAAACGACTTGCCGTTCCTCTTTTCCCATGGCATCCCCATTCCTTACAGGCACTGGGTTGGGTTGGGTATTCGCTGGCTCATGGGGGGCCACATTCTTCATGGATGACACAGGAACGATTTGATCCTGTGGGAATGTACGTGTAATCAGGCGATCTGGCGTACTCACCACAATGCGATCATTGTCCACAACATATTCCATGTTGCATAGCCGCGTAAGAACATTCAGGGCGATGTAGACTTGAGAAACAGTGAAGTCGACAGAATGTACACGGGGTTTCTCCGTCGTCATCACCCTGCGATCCACGAAAATGGGCAGAGCATTCCGTTGCTCAATGCATTCGAGAATACTCACCAGGGAAATCTTTTCAAAAACAAATTTCATCGGTTCATTGAGCCTCTCCACCACATGAGGATCGGCATTGGCCATGGCGGGGCGTATAAACCTTTCCCGGAAAAGTTTTTCCGGGCTGGTGATCCATACAATACCATCTTCCAAGGAGTAAGTAAGATTTAGCGGCCGTAGCATGGCTTCCAAGGCGTCCTTTAAACGAACATTCATCATGCTGAGATACGGCACCATGCCATCGGTGACTACGTCGTAACCACGTGGTAACGTCCCCGACTGATCTTCCTTTTCTATATAGTTTCTAACATGTAAATCAGCACCGGTATTCATATCGATCTTTTCTGATTTAAATGGCGCCAATGACAAGGAAGGAAGTTGGTTTTTACACTGGGGAGGTTCAATAGCCCTGTAATCCAACACAATATTCATATCATAAGTGTCCGCGATAAATTCTGTAATTTCACTTAAATGAATTTCCGGGAACTCCAGACATGCGGGCAGCTTTAATGTTTTTTCCATTTCCTCTTTATACAAAGAAGGCGGCTCCGGCGTCCATAGCGCACCATCCGCCTGAATCAATTCTGGGCTACTAATCCAAATATATCCAGGCATCATTTCGAAAGCCAAATCCAGAGACTGGCATAACTGCATTAATACCTCTTTGATGGGTAAGTTTTTAACCTTCAAAGAGTCTACTATGCCGTCCGTAACTACATAGGGGCGTTCCTGGGCATATCCTTCGCCCGGCCAGGCCACTACCCGCTGATCCACGATGATATTAAGATCATAACTATCGCTCATGAATTCGAGAATATCACTGACGTGGATATTCTCAAATTTTATACTTACGGGATTCTGCAAATTTTCCGCCAATGCGGTGTTTGGATCAGACCCCGCCATCACCGCGTCTTTAAGTTTTGCTATCAGACCCGAAGACTCATTTAGTTGGTTAGCATTGGGTGTGGTTACAGGCGTAGTTTCAGTAGATGAATCCTGCGGTTGAGCCGGAGAAGGTTTGATTTCGTTTTTTTCAACTTTCGACATGTGCGCAGGTTGTTGTTCCGGCTGAACTTTTGCCTCCGCTTCGGGCGGAGCTTGGCCCAACAACCCCCAACCTGCCAAAAGCAACAGCAGGATACCCGCCGCACTGCCCAATGCCGCGGCAGGATGCGCCATGAATCCTGTAATTAGCGAGACTATTCCTGCTGTTCCGGCCACTGCCGCATTGGTCATTTCCCAGGCTACGGAAGCGGAAAGAATCAGTGCAAGAATTTTCTTGCTCTGTTCTTTCAGGGGCCGCGCAGGCCGTATCGTCTCTTGCATGGCGGACAGCACGTCACGGCTGAGGGAAACCCGGGCGCGCTCAAGGCGCTTTTTAGCGGCGCTTCGTGAAATACCCAGCAAGTCCGCTATCTCTCCCGTGCTCTTCCCCGCGAAATAATGCAGTATCAGCACCTCCCGGTGATCCGGTTCCAGACGCTCAATACGTTGCCGCAGCAGGGATTGAAGTTCTTTTTCCGCCACGTCAGCGGGCATAGGGTCGGGGACATTCCGCAGGAGTTCCACCACCTCACTCTCGCGCTTGCGCTTATTGCCCAGTGCCCATGCGGTGTTTCGGGCTATAGTGACTATCCATCTTCCGAAACGCCGCGGCTCCCGAAGGGCGTCGAGAGACGTAAATGCTTTCAGGAATGCTTCTTGTGCAATATCCTCCGCGTCGGCATGGTTATGGGTTTGCGCATAGGCCACGGCATACACCGTAGGCAGATGCCGATTTACCAGAATTTGGAATCGGTTCCGTTGACCCGACAACACTTGCCGGACCACCCATTCGTCCGGGGGCATATACGTCCTGAACATGGCGCTCGTCCTTTCTTCTTTGCCCAATGGCATTATACTGATTCACGAACCGCATGTCCGGTGACAGTTTTGTTTGGGCATTTCCCAGGCTTTTCAGGTGTTATTTCAAATGTTGTTTAAGAATTTGAGCGAAAGAAGACCCTTAAAGGAGGAAAAGACCATGAATTTAGCAATTCCACTCGCGGCAGTAATGACATTTGCTTGTGCAACCGCCCTGGCTGCCGACAAAGCCGAATCAAAAAAGGAGTCGGCCCTGGATTTTTCGGTAAAAGACATTGATGGCAGAGATGTCTCGTTATCCACATACAAAGGCAAAGTGGCGATGATCGTGAATGTCGCCTCAAAATGCGGCAATACACCGCAATATGAGCAGTTGGAAGCCTTGCACGAAAAGTACAGTGGAAAAGGCTTGGCGATTCTGGGGTTCCCGGCGAATAACTTTAAGAGCCAGGAACCGGGCACGAACGAAGAAATCAAGGCCTTTTGCACCCTGAAATATAATGTGAAATTCGACATGTTTGCGAAAATTTCCGTCAAGGGCGAGGATATTGCGCCCCTGTATCATTTTCTTACTGCAACCGAGCACAATGGCGAATTTGGCGGGGAAATTCAATGGAATTTCACGAAGTTCCTGCTCAATCGCAAGGGCGAAGTAGTTGCCCGTTTCGAACCCAAAACCAAACCGGACGACCCGGAGGTCATTAAGGCGATAGAAGCGGCGCTGGCGGAGAAAGAATGAAAGACACTTCTTTCTTTTCACGGGAAAGAAGCAAAGAAAAGCGGGGTGTATTTCTATTATGGGTAGCAGGTCGTAATGCCGCGGAGAAGAAATTCATCGCAGGCGTATTCCTGATACACGGGATCGAGGTTGAGTGAGGCATTGTCCGTGTAAAAGCCCGCGATGAAGCCGCCACGCCCTTTCCATAACAGATCCAGCATCCGCCGGGCGCGCGAACGGATGAGAGCCTCGTTGCGTTGCGGGAGGATTTGCTGAATATCCACCGGACACCAAAAGGTAATCTTGCCGCGTTGTTGATGCGCGGCCAGCGTTTCCAACCCGTGCAATTCCGGCTGATCGAATTGCAGCACGGAAATGCCTGCCTCCATCAGCCAGGGAACAATCGCCTCGGTCTGTCCGCACGAATGCATCCATACACGAATGCCGCAGGCATGCGCCAGGGCGCAGAGTTTTTCAAAGCGGGGCATGAATTCCTGCTTCCATAGAGCGGGGTCAATCATGAGGGTGGTCTGAGTCCCCCAGTCTTCCGGAAACATGACGGCGTCCACACCCGCAACCGCATAATTCCGGATCATGTGCTCCAGCAAACCGTCAATGCGATCATGCAGGGCATGCAGGACATCCGGGGATTCCAGCAGGTCCACCAGATACTGATCGAGCCGGCGCAATTTCCGGGCTATATTGAATGCGAATCCGGGCATGGACCCGATCAGATACTTGTTTGGTTGTGCCGTGCGCATGGCGCGGACCGGATCATAGGAGGCCGGTTGCGAGAAATCGGGAAACTCCAGGTGATCCATATCCTCCAGACGGTCCAGCACGCCCTTTGCTACCTCGCCTTTCGACGTGGGATCCACCCGCGCCCAGAGATTGCCCCATTCATCCCGGCGCTCCCACCGCCCGCCGCCCACCTCGGCCCAATCCGTTTCCGGCGAGGCCACACAATATCCCGCATGGACCATATCTTCGCCGTCAAACGAACGCGCCACCCGCTCCGGGCCTTCATATGCCAGCGTCTTCAACACAATTTCCCGTGAAGTCATATCAAACTCCTGATAATAATACCAGAGACGAAAATAAACCCATTTGCCTATTGAATCAAGTCGGAATAAAGGTACAGGAAGGATGGGAATACGGGGAGTTATGCGAGGAATGGGAGGAAAAGGACTGAAAGGACGCAAGTGACATGAACGACGGAAAGGGCTGGTGGGAGTCCGCTTGAAGCGGAGGAAGTCTGAGGGAATGGATGGTATGGCCATTATGGACCGGATAAGAGGGGGAAGGGAGGAAAGGTTTTTCTACTACCCCTGCCGGGGTAGATTTTTGGGGGAATCTTTTCCGGGGGTATCGCTTCGCTCAACGCCCCGGCTACTCTTTGATACACCTTCGGTGTATGGGAAAAGCAGTTTTAGGAAGATGGTGCGCCATTTGGTGTATGGGCGGTATAGACAGCATGGACGGTATGTACAGTATGGTGTACGGGGCACAACTTTGCAGGTGCCGGGTGGCCGTGTTCATTCTAATGACTCCTGCCGGCGCAAGCGGGTGGTGGCCCGCTTACGCCGGCAGCGTAGTACGGAGATTGGGGAATATCAGAATGTGGGCGGCTCGATCTTGATGACCCATTGCAGGTTGGCAATTTTTTCGAGATCTTCCACGCGCACTTTCGCCATGATGGTCTGGTTGGCATGGGAGGAGGAAATGTCCCGAACTCCCATTTCTTTCAACTTCAAAATGTATTCGTTGGAAAGGTCTTTCACGCGGATGAACACGTACACAAGGCCGTTCTCGACTTTTACATTGCCTGAAGCATAGCTTCCGTTGACCAGTTTCGCGGCCAGTCCCTGCAGGGCAGGATCGATTTTGGGATTCGGCGCATTTACAGGTTGTTCAATCACCATGTGCCGAGGTTTGGTTTCGTTATTGGGTTCTGGCTTAATGCGTTCCGCGATTCGCATTTCCGGCATTAGCCCTGAATCCTGCGCCAACTCCTTGCGTTCGAACAGAGTCTGGGCCGGGGCTGAGGCAGGGGCCGGCATGGAGGCGAAGAAGTGCATGGATGATTTGCAGGCCGGGCCGCCGTAACCGCCCCCTTCCGAACCGAAGACGCCTTCATAACTCACGCCATCCGGCATTTCCACCGGCACCTCCACGCGCTTGGGTTGACCGTTTTCGTTAATGACCTTTTCTTCGACGGCCACAAAGCTGGTGTATTGCGTGACCAGACTGAAATGAATGCCCAGTTGTGTGATCTCCGTCTTTACGCTTTCCTTGGGATTGCCTTGCTGAATGCCGAGCCAGTCCTGGGTCATCAGGTCGTCAATTTTGGAGCGCGCCCAGAGCGAGGCCAGCACATCATGTTCCGCTTGTTGTTCCGGCAGCGCCACATCAATGCGCCGCTCAAAAGGTCCCTTGGCCGTACGGCCGCGAATAATCACCGAACCATTCCCGGCATGGGTATAACGGCCTTTCAATACGAGCGGCTGTGCGGAGAACAGATCGGGCAGCGCCTTGGGATCGGGATAGATGTTTTCCACGGCAAGACCGCCGAAATCGACCTGCACATTGGTCAACAGCGGGCTTTGGATGCGCTCATGAAAACGCTGGACCGCTTCGTCGCTTTTGGATTCCAGCGAGACGACTTCCGAGGCGCCCCGGCCGGCCTTCGCCATGTTTTCGATGAGAAAACGGTTCACGCTGTTGCCGATGCCGAAGGAGAACACCCGCGCGTTCGCAGCGGTTTTCTGAATCTCGTTGGCAATCTCCATATCGTTCCCGATAAAGCCGTCGGTCATGAAGCACACCACGCGCAACCGGTCTTCCGGATAAGGTCCCGCGAGGGCCGCGCGAATGGCGCTCATCATCTCCGTGCCGCCGCTGCCTTCCAGGGCGCTCAGATATTCCAGGGCTTTTGCGCGATTTTCGGGGTTGTTTGGGACGGTTTGCGGGAAGCAATAACCGGTGCCGCCGGAGAATGAAATCAGGTTGAAGGTGTCTTTGGGATTCATGGCTTCGATGCAGCGTTTCATGGTGGCCTTGGCTTTTTCTATGGGAAAGCCGCGCATGGAGCCACTGCAATCAATCACAAACACCATTTCCTTCGGGGTGGCCTCTTCCGGCGCGACCCGTTCGGGCGGCTGGAGAATCAGGGTGAAGAATTTTCCCTGGGCATCCGCGTGCGTAAGCACGGCGTCGTTGATCTTTTTCCCTGCAACGCCGTATTTCAGAATGAAGTCGCGGTTGGGGATTTCGTTCCGGTTCTCCAGTTTCACCACCGCATGGTTTTCCGAAGGACGCTCTACCTGCACCTTGTGCAATTCAGAACGGATATCCGTAAGCGGCATGCCCGCATCCAGATGTACTTGCAGCGCGATATCATGGCCTGCGCGGGTCCCTTCGGGGGTCACGGGCGGGGTGATGCGGCTGGCGTCCGGCACCTGTGTGGTTCCGGCGCCGGACGGCTGGCCTGGGATATACCGCGGCCCAACCGTCATCGGGAAGGAAAACTCATACTGCCCCGACTCGTAATTCAGGTATTCGACATACGAGATGGTGATGTCGATTTTATCGCCGGGCAGGATGTTCGCCACGGACTGTGTGAAGATGTTCGGGCGTTCCTGGTCGAGGAGGCTGGCGGCCTTGCCCGCATTGCGGGCCTCTTCATAAATTCGCCGCGCTTCTTCGCGTTCCTTCACTATGCCTTTGATGACCCGGTCGCCGATCCGCATGGTCATCTGGTCGACCGCGGCCTTGTCGGACATCGGAAAGACGTAGACCGCCTCGATAGGCGTGGCATAGGGATTCCCGAATCGCTGGGTGAGGGTAACCCGTGCAATAAACCCGGAAATGTCCACGGAGACTTCCGTATGCTCCAGGGGACAGTTTCCCAGGGGATTCTGGTCCTTATCGAGGGCCTGTAAGGCGCCCTCCGTGACCGGCTCCGCAACCACCGGGGCTGTTAAACCAAAGACCGCCAGGGCTACCATAATTGTCCAAAAACAACGTGTTTTATTCATAATCCGTTTCCTTTCTTAATGCGCCTTGTTGCGCCTTCCATCACCCCTTTCGACACCGTCCGCCGTGAAAGGTTCGGATTGTTTTTGCGGGGCGAAACGCTTAGACTTGCCAAAAAGACTAAGGAGGGAGCATGGGAACTGTAAGTATGGCCGGAATACTGGTGGCGCTGAGTTCATTTTTCCTTCAACAACCCGCCGTTGCGCCGGAGCTTGGGTCGTTGTGCTGGTTGTGGGACGGCGATACCAAAATGCAGAATGCGTTATGGATCGAGAACCGTGCGGAGTTGAAGATGGGTGAAGGCCGCACTACGGTGGCGATCGCCGATCTTAAAGGTCCGGGCATTATTACCATGATCCATTTCGCGCTTCCCGCCGCCATGAAACTGGATCGCAGCGTGGTGCTGCGCATGTTTTGGGACGGCGAAGAGAATCCCAGCGTGAATTGTCCGCTGGTGGATTTTTTCTGTGATCCCAATGGCGCATTGGAGCAGGTGAATACCGCGCTGGTCAACAAGCGCCGTGGCTGGAACGCCTATTTCCCGATGCCGTTCGCCAAGTCCGCCCGGATCGAAATAGAAAATGACAATCAGCGCTATCAATCCAATTGGCAGCAGAACCCCTGCTACAGCTACGTCATGTACCGGACGGTGAAGAAGCTGCCGAAGAAAATGGGGTATTTTCATGCGGAATGGAATCAAAAGACCTTGCTGATGGGCAAAGAGGAGTATCCTGTGTTTGAGGCGAAGGGCCGGGGTCAGTTCGTGGGGTGGAATGTCACCGTGCGCGGGGTGGGTTCGCCGGAGGCCGGGTATCCCGTGGATGAGAACGAAAAATTCTTTATTGATGGAGAGTCAGAGGCCTCCATCGAGTGGCAGGGGATCGAAGACTCGTTCGGGTTCAGTTGGGGGTTCCCGGAAACTTTCAGCACCTTTCCCTATACCGGCTGGCAGCCATATTATAAAAACGGCGCCGCAGCATACCGGTTTTGCCTGAACGATCGGATTTCGTTTAAGAAGTCCCTGGTGATGACAGTGGGGTTTGGGAAACATGAGGCCAAATTCTTCTTCGAGACTTTTTCCAAGCCGGAAAATCCACTGCAATTTTCCAGCGTGGCGTATTGGTATCAACAGGAGCCACATCAGCCAATCGCGCCGCTGCCGCGCGCCCATGAACGGAAACCGGCCTTTGGGGGAGCGCCGGTGGATGCGGCGAAGTATCAGGCGGCGGGTGAGACGGTGGTGATCAATTGCGGCAAGACGGAAAATGATATTGAATATTTGAAAGACGGTTGGGATTTTATGCTGAAGCGGGGGTATCTGTATGCGGGCTGGACAACGGAGGTTAATCATTGCTGGGCGGACAATGAATCGCTGGAATTTGACCTGGTGTGTCCGAAAGGCGCGCAAGGAACCTTAAAACTTTATTTACTGGATGGCGATAATTTTCAGGGCGGACGCAAGGAGTCGGTGACGGTTTGTGGACGGAAAATCGGTGAGTATGAGAACTTTCAGAAAGGGCAATGGGTGGAAGTGCCTGTTTCGGCGACGGATACCAAGGATGGACGAATCGCAGTGGCTATTAAGAATCTCAAGCCTCCGTCAAATGCCGTGGTGTCGGTGATCCGGTTTGTGGAGAAGTGAAAAGCCGCAAAGCGATGCTCTTTAATGCGGATTTCTCACGAGATAGGTGTCAATGTTTTGCATAGAGGAAAATTCAGCGATATTTAGAAACACAGACAACCGCAAGTAAGCACAACACCTTGTATACGTTTGTCATTGCGAGGAGTCTTCGACGAAGCAATCTCGCCTGATTGTCAATTATGCATGGCTCCGAGATTGCTTCGTCGAAGACTCCTCGCAATGACAGGTTTAGTTGAAGGATGGTAAGAAATCCGGGTTAACGTTTGATCACTAGAGGCATGCCACGTTCAGCGCGTACTTCCAAACAGAGTTGTATTGCTTCATGAATGTTTTCCATCGCTTCTTCTTTAGTGTCACCCTGGCTGACACATCCTGGAATAGAAGGACATTCTACCACCCATTTGCCATCCTCATCCCGATCAATGTCTATTGGGAGTTTCATCTTCTTGAATCCGTTCAGTTCTTGCGGTTCGTTTTGCCTAACCGATTATCTCATTTTTGGCCCTTTTCAACACCCCCCTGCCAATAGCGCGCTTTTATAGTATCGATAGTAGCGCATCACGTACGGATTGTCGCGGTTGACTCGTTCCTCGATTTCTGGCCAATATCCACCAAACCCTATCTTCTTGAGCAATTTGGAGTATTCACGGTACTCATGCGGCACCTTCCCCGATATTAGCATGCCCACGATACGCTTCCTGATTCTCGCGCGATCCTCTTCATTAAGTTCACAGCGTCGAAGGGCACGGGCGGTATTCGATTTGAGCAGCGCGCCAAACGGGAATTTCTCGTCCTCCTCGATGAATTCCATCCCTATCCGTTTGCAGGCGCTATCACCAGTTTCAATCCCTTTGATAACCTCGTCCATAACCGGGTATACCCACTTTCCGTGTTCATCCTTGTGCACGCTTTCTTTGGGACTCAGGTCGAGCAGGGATGAAATACCCTCCCGTTCGCAGTATTGCGCGTAACGCTGACGGATTGCGTCCTTGGACCATTTTCCTTCACTGTTGAAATCAATTACTTGAAAAGTCTCGCCGTCGAGAACACTCTCATAGACTTGAGAATTTTCCATTGTGTCCACCCACCAATTTCGTCGTTAAAAGGGATGAATTATCTGTCGGTTACTTATCAGACTTTAGCATATTCACCTCTCAATAGTACCATTTTTGAGTCCATATAATATCGAAAGTTGTCCCAGGAGATGTCGGGGGGGACGGTGTGGTCGATGGTGGGGATGAAGCCGCCTTCTTCGATGAGGGGGATGAATTCGCGGAGGTGGGCGCGGATGGCGTCTTTGCCCTGGGTGAGGATGCGCTTGTCTACGCCGCCCCAAAGCCGCAGGGATTTGCCGAATTGTTTGCGCCATTGCTGCGGACTGACATTCGAGGCGCGTTCGATGGGCCAAACAGTATCCACGCCCGCGTCCATCATGGGCGGTATCAACAGGGTGGGGTCGCCGTCGGAATCCACGGCGAAATATTTCGTGCCATGCCCTTTAAAAAACTCGACCATGCGCTTGAGGCGGGGAAAGATGAATTCACGGTGGATGGCGGGGCCGATGAGCGGCCCGGATTTCATGGCGAAGTCTTCGTTAAGCACGAAGTACTCCACCTGAATTTTTTCGAGAACGGGCCGGCTTGTTTCGATGATGAAGTCCGCAAAGAATTCCATCATGTCATGCATCATGCCGGGATATTCATAAAACGCGGTGGAAAGGGCTTCCGTGCCCATGAATTCCCGTGCACGCCAGTAAAATCCATTCGCGGCACAGTTTTCGCCTAAAACCAGCGGATAGTCCCGCGTTTTCCATCGTTCGATACGCTCTTCCAGGTGTGCAGGATATCGTTGTGGCAGCGCGGCCATAAGCCGCCGCTTGATCCCCGGCCAGTCCTCTGGTGTACGTACGGGGTGGGCGAGGTGCTGGTCCATGCACATGCGCGCGCCGCCGATGGATCCGGCTTTGAGTGCGCGCGTCACAATGCCGAGGGCATCGCGTGCGATGACATATGCGTCCGTCTCTTCCAGAATTTCAGGTTCAAAAGGGGGGATAAATCCGAAATTGACAGGGAAATATTCCCGGCGGTCAAGGTGGATACCCGGTTCCTCCACGAACCAGTTCCAAGTGAAGTCCTTTACGGCCTGCGGCGCTTCCTGCCGCCAGCGTTCGATGGTTTGCGGCCAGACGCCAAGTTCATGATTGGGGCGTCGATCCGCGGGCTGATAGTCCATGCAGGCGATAAAACGATCCAGATCCGTCATGCGAATGCTCCCGGTATGTTTCGAGGCATTATACGCTCCGGGAGATTATTCTACATCCAGCACCGTACGATTCCTGCCCTGTTCTTTGGCGCGGTAGAGGGATCTGTCGGCCGCCTGGATCAGGGCGGTTTTATCCATATCGTGCGTGGTCAAATCGGCAAACCCGAAAGACCCCGTCACAATAAAGGGGTGATCAGTATCCTGGCAGAAAACGTGTGAGGCCAGCGTCTGGCGCACGCGCTCAATGCACGCCACCGCCTCGATGCTTGAGGTATGACTGAAGCAAATCACAAACTCGTCGCCGCCAAACCGGCCCGCAACATCTTCTTTCCGCACTTGTGCACGGATCAGATCGCCGAGTTTCTCCAGCACTATATCGCCCACTGTATGACCATACCGGTCGTTAATCTCCTTGAACTTGTCGACATCCCCCATGCACAGACACAGGGCGTGGCGGTAGCGTTTGGCGGCATTCAACGCCACATCAAGCTGTTCTTCGAAGAACCGGCGGTTAAGCAGTCCCGTCAGCGGATCGTACATGGCGGCCTGGGTCAGAAATGCCTCGTGCCGCTTGTGCTCCGTGATATCGCGGATAATGCCGGTGAATAACCGCTGTTCCCCCACCCGAATCTCACTCAAGGCGATATACGCGGGAAAAACAATGCCTTCCTTGCGCTGTCCCAGTATTTCCCGGCCTTTTCCGATAATCTTCGCCTGATTGGTGGCAAGGTAGTCCTTTAAATAATCCGGATGTTGGCTTTTGTATGGCTCGGGCATCAGCAGCGAAACATCGCGGCCCACTACTTCTTCCGCGGAATACCCGAAAATGCGTTCCGCTGCCTTATTAAAGGATTGAATGCGGCCTTCGTCGTCCGTAGTGACTATTCCGTCCACGGCATGTTCCAGCACGGCGCGCATCCGCGCTTCGCTCATGTGCACCGCCGTTTCCGCTCTTTCCAACGCCTCCAACGTCTTGTTCACACTCGCGCTTACTTCGGCCAGTTCGTCATTCCCTGTTACGGGCACCCGCTGAGACAAGTCGGTGGTCAGTTCGATGGCATGCAGGCTGGCGGTCAACCGGGAGAGGCGGTTCAGCACGGTTTTACCCAGAATGAACTGCATCACGAACGCCTGAATCAATCCGGTGGCTAAAATACCAATGCCAAAATACTGGAGGGTGCGCACCCCAACGGAATGCACGGCGCGGGGTTTATCCAATCGAAGCATCAAGATGGGGGTATTGTTCACATCCCGCAGGATTGTGTATCCCGCAACGGTCTTCGGCGCCAATACACTTACCACCATGTTATTGTCCGCTGAAAGCATGGCCTTGGCCTGCTGCATGTCTTCTGGAAGATCGGAGTCTTCCAACCGGTTAATCATCAGGGACGTTCGCAGCGTTTTGGCTATCACATCAATCTGGAAATCGTTCAAGAATCCGGCAAAAACCAGCGTGCCGCGAATAGGACCATTTAGTTCGCTGGTCAAAATTGGCCGTGAGGCCACCATCACAGGCGCGTCATCAAGGAGTAAAAGGCCCTCCATTTTGCTTTTTTCATCCAGGTGTTTAAGGAACGGACTGTCCTTTGTTAACTGCCGTAACAGGCTGGGAGGAACTGGAATTTCCTTTTCCGTTTGAAGGTCATATCCCTTTGAATACACATGCTCGCCCGCCTCGTTGAAAAGCAAGATAAAATTAATGATTGAGGACAGCGCGGCAAATTGCTCATAGCCAATATTTTTGTCGATATATTCTTGATTGACATCCGCGACAAATTGATACGTGTCATCCCAAAACGCCCAGTCGCTGGTGCGGGTGCCAATCGCCGATATTTGATCTTTCAGGGTATCCACGACCTGTTCCAGGTCGCGCTGCACCTCTTTGTTTTCCACCTCAACAAACCCGCCCAATAACACCAATCGCGACCATGCATACACCACCCCGAAAATCAAGGCGGTTGACCCAAGTAAAATGGCAAAGGTCTTTCCTTTAAGCTTCATGTGCAGCTTCCTTGGAATACAATGTCAACTCTCTGCAAACCCCAAATGAGTCAACGAACCTTCTTGCGCAGTATATCATTTTACCAGGACACAACGCCAGACATTTTGCGCGTGCTCATCTGCGAAAAAGGAGAATTTCTTGGGTTGTGATAAGGATTGCATTATTGGTTGTTCTTGGCTAGTATATCGGTAAGACCTTAAGGACAGCAGGCGGGTAGCGAGGAGAGTATTATGCGGATAGATGGTCAGGACAGGCGCCGGTATCCGAGAAGCCGGCGGGGCTTGCCCTTGGTGATGGATGAATCGGGCCCTGGCGTATTGAATCATGTGGACAACATCAGTGCGAACGGCGTGTTGTGCCACACGGTGAAGCCATTGCCGCTCATGACGAAGATGCGCATCCATCTGGAGTTGCCCAAGCCCGCCAAATACCGGATCGACGCCGAGGGCATTGTGGTTCGGTGCGATCCGGATGACAAAGGCGATGACCATTTCAAGGTAGCGATATTATTTACACGCATCAGCGATGAAGACCACGAAGCCATCCACGAATTTGTGGAACACGACTTGTCGCATCCAGATGATTAAGCCTGTGCATCGAAGCACATATCCGAGGATCCTGGCGTGAGTCCGGGGAAAAGAGCAAAAAGTCCTTCCATACGCGTGGCGTTGTTTGGGGCGGAATCAAACGCACTCAAACCGGAAATCGCGCGGCACGGGATTCTTCGCATTGTTAAGAATGATCCGGATGTTGTGGTGTGTTATGGAGGAGACGGCACCTTGCTGGCGGCGGAACTTCAGTGGCCGGGACTTCCCAAAGTGCCTATTCTCAACAGTAAAGTGGGGCATCATTGTCTTCGGCACCATCCGCGGGAGATCATCACCGCGCTGGCCCGTCAAAAACTCACGGTAAACACCTATAACAAGCTGGAATGCGCGATACACCGTGCGGGCAAGTCCACCCCGGATCGTGTGTTGACGCCTTTGAATGAGATCGTGGTCAGCAAGGGCCGTGTGAACACGGCGCTTCGCTGGCAACTGTGGGTGGATGGCACGCCGTACGAAAACGGCGCGGAAATAATTGGCGACGGGTTGGTGGTATGCACGCCTTTCGGCAGCACGGCCTATTTCCGCAACATTACGCGGGGCATTTTTGTCAAGGGCATCGGGGTGGCGTTTATCACGGTGAGCCAACAACATGTAAATCACCTTGTCTTGCCCAGTGATTCCGTGGCGCGGGTGCTGATCACCCGGGGGCCGGCATTGCTGGCCTTTGACTGCGCGCAGGAAGACATACTTCTGGAAACGGGGGATGAACTGGTGTGCCGCAAGCATCCCCATGGCGCCACCATTCTCACCTGCGGTCCGGTGCGCAAACTCAACGAACCCTTCTGAGCAAAAGAAGATTAGGAGCCGGCTATGCGCATGCAATGGCGGGATGTCAGTATTCCCCTGCGGCCCGGAATGACCGTATGGCCGGGCGATCCGGAGTTTCAACTGCTCCCGGATGCCCGTATTTCCCAACAAGCATCGTGCAACACCTCCATTTTGTCTTTTTCCACCCATGCCGGCACGCACTGTGACGCGCCCTGGCATTTTGAAGAGGGAGGGCGGAAACTCCATGAGATCGATCCCGCTATTTTCTTCGGTGAAGCCGTTGTAATGGAGTTTCCCGGAATCGATTTGATCCGCGAATGTGATCTTGGCAAGGAAAAGCTTCCCCCGCGCCTCCTGTTTAAGACGCGCAATTCCGACTATCCCATCGAGGCCCCTTTTAATACACATTTTGTGGCGATTGATCGGGAAGCCGCCCAGCGCCTGGTGGACGATGGCGTCCGGCTGGTTGGTGTGGATTATCTCTCCGTGGCGCCCTATAAACAGCCGGGGCAAACTACCCATCATATTTTGTTGAAAAACAACGTTTTTGTCGTGGAAGGATTACGTTTGAACGGTGTCTCGCCAGGCATTCATCCGTTTGTCGTTTTGCCGTTGCCGGTTATGGATGCCGATGGGGCTCCCTGCCGTGCCTTCATCGGAGTTGAGTAACCCATACGCTCCATGGTAACCATCGCGCGTCAGTGCGTTGCATACCAGGGATCGCTCCCTTCACCCGGGCGATACTCCTTTTTAAGGTTCGCGCGAATATCCGCTTCGGACAGCCATACAGGCTTGAATTTTTCTTCCGCAAAGAGCGGCGCTTGATCAGCATAATGAGGGGAATGCTCATCCAAGGTGGCGGAACCAAACTGATGGACGCTCTCCGAATGAATCGTGCCATTCTTATCCCATTCCGCCATGAGCACAAGACAGTCGCCATTGACCCCCTTGAAACGCCCATCCTCCTGGAGCGCCACATCCAGGGCGCGGAGACAATCCGGTCCTCCGCCGAGGCCGAGATCCACCTTGCCGTGGCGCAGCCGCATCATTTGTTCCCAAGGCGGATCCAATCGTCCGAAATTTTTCATCAATAATGAGGTTGATTCCCGCAGCAACGCGATGATATCGCCAGATTTCCCATTTCTTTCATACAGATCGCTCAATAGCACCCCCAGTGCCGCACCTGGGTTGTTTTTATCTGTCGTAAGGTTCCAGTTTTTTAGTATTTGGACGGCTTGCTGGAGTATTGGTTCATTCGGAATGGGTGCGGCAAGTATCTGTTGCAGCATTTTCGCGACATCGGAATCCTTTGAGTATGTTTTGTCAAGTTTATACGCATAGAATTCCACGCGGGTGATGGAGGGGTCCGTGCCATAGGTTTCGAGTGCCCGCAAACAACGATTGGTCACCCGGGGTTCAATGCCCATTTCCGGCGGGAAATCGCCGGGTTGCGGGTTTCCCGTTCCATCGGTGGCGCGGAAGGGCATACTATTGCACGATTGTACAAATCCCGAGGGCGGGTTCAGCACCTGCGGCACTTTCTCAAAAGGCACGGTGCCTTTCCAAAGGGTCTGGGACGTGTCGCCGGGCAGAATTCCACGCCAGTCATATCCTTCCGCCCGCATGGGGAATTGAGCGTTATAGGCGTAGAACAACTGACCGCTTTTATCCGCATAGAGCGTATTCAAAGAACTGAGCTTTTCCAACCGCATTGCCGCCATGAATTCGTCGATTGTGCGTGCTTTGTTCATGCGATACCACTGTTCGAATTGGCCAATTTCTCCATATCCCGCAAAGGCCAAGGCATAGACACCATCAGGATTCCGGATGGCAGGTCCATGGACGGACCATAGCAATTCCCTTTTGAAGGTCCAGTGGATCGGCCCCCACAAGCGCACGGTGATCCGGGCGGTATCCCGTTCCAAGTCGCGCCATTGCCCGTCGAACCGGTATTGATTGGGGTTGTCCGGATTCATTTCCAGTTTATAGACATCCGCCAAATCAGGACGATTAATGGTATGGCACCATCCCTTGTTTTCATCATGACCGAGGAAAATCATCGGCCCTCCGGGAAACGTGCCGCCTATCATGTTCCATCCCTGCTCACTATGCAGGTGCGCTTCATAGAATGTAATAGGACCGGTCCAGGGCATGTGCGAGTTGATGGCCAGGCGAGTGGCTCCATCCGCGGAGCGGGAAGGCCCCACCGCCCAGGCATTCGATCCGATTTGGCCGCAAGGCGCATAGAGATTCGTTTGTGGGATCCAAGAGGTTTGCATCCCCTTTTTCGTTATTGTAGCGCCTTGTTCGCCCGACATCACTTTTAGCAGGGTTTGTTGCAGATCATAGAAAAACGGCGCCTTGAATGCCCCCGCCGCCACAATGTCCTTGCCCGTGACCGGTAACTCAATATTCGGCATTTTAGCGTGATGCAACGCCACATAGTGGTTGATGCCGTCGGCATAGGCTTCCACGATAGCCCGGACTTCCGGACTCAATTCCTTTTCGTACTTTTCCTCCACAAACCGCCGGATGCGGAATAACTTCATTAGGTAATCGAACTTCGCCCAGTCCTTTCCGCGGATGGCTGCAATGCGGCCGCGGGCGATGAGGACATTATCCTCTATATTCCGCCAATCATCTTCGCATTCGGCCCAGGCCAATCCATAGGCGGCATCGGCGTCGGTTTTGCCAAAGATATGGGGAACGCCCCAGGAATCGCGCAGAATACGCGCGTCATATTTGTCCTTGGGTGGGATAAAAGACGTTACATTATTTTCCGAGGCCCACCACCAGAAGATAATCAACGTGATCCCCGCCAGACATAACAAGCCGCCCGTCCAATGAGCCTTTTTACGCATACTACCGCCTCTCTCCTTGTTATTGGACCGGTGTAGGCGGCAAAAAGTTTTACAGCACAAAAATTATGAGGAGGGTTAGTTGTCCGGTTCGCGCAAAATGCGGAAACCGGTATCGGGCGTGCTCCAATCCGGGCGGTTCCACGTGCGGAATGCGGAACGGCACAGGCTCTTGGGTTGGCGGACACTGCCGCCCCGGCGCACCCGGTAGTTTCCGGAGTCAGGGCCTGGGGGATCCGATTCAGGGCTGACGGAATAATAGTTTTCGTCATACCAATCCTGACACCATTCCAGGACATTGCCGTGCGTATCGTAGAGATTCCATGCATTGGGCAATTTCTGTCCGACGGGATGAGTATGATAGTCGGCAATGCTCAGGAACCACCAGCCATAGGTGTCAAACTGATTAATATCATCTCCAAAAAACCATTCTGTTGTACTACCGGCGCGGCAGGCATATTCCCACTCCGCCTCCGTCGGCAAGCGAAACGCCCCCTGTCCCAATGCATTCAACCGGAGCAGAAATTCCTCAATGCCATATTCCGCATTGCCCTCATTATCCGTCGTGTTTTGATAGGGGACCTGTTCCACCGGAAGGTTTTCGCCGTCATAATACGAGGGATTGCTTCCCATCAAGGCGATCCACTGTGCCTGGGTGATTTCATATTTCCCCATCCAAAAACCCCGGGATATCACTACGTGATGCTGGGGATGCTCCGGGATAAAATACAGAACCCGGTCTCCATACATCTCGGACAATTCTTCCGCACTTCTGAAGGAACCCATCTCAAAAGCACCTGCCGGGATCCATGAAAACTCGATGTTGGCGAAGGTACGGGATTCCCCCGGCGGATGTTCCTCTTGACCTTCCTCCTCGCCTTCGGCAAATCCTTCCCCTTCTGATTGACCCTCTGGAATCCCCTCGGTTTGCCCCTCGGTTTGCCCTTCCGTTTCCCCCTCGGTTTCGCCTTCCACTACGCCTTCCCCTTCCATTTCTCCCTCCCAATCACCTTCCCCAGGTTCGCCTTCTGATTCAGTTACGACAATATACTCCTTCCGGCTATAGGTGTTTGTCGCGCCCTCCTTCGACACTGTCAAAGAAACCGTGTAGATTCCCGGGGTGAGATATACATGCGCCGGATTCTGATCCGTGCTGTCAATAGATCCATCCCCATCAAAGTCCCAGGCCCACGTATCGGGTCCGCCCGTGGATCGATCGTAAAACATGCATAAGAGAGGGGCGTCTCCCTTTGTTGGGTTTGCAAAAAAGCCTGCCTCCGGATCTGTGGGGCATCCAGGCGCCAGAGCCGCCAAAAAAGCCACCAAACCCAAAAGCACACCGACATATTCCGAGAGAGAAAACATGTTCCGCACCTTATCAAACGGCGGCCGCCGGACCCTTTAGTCCAACGGCCGCCAGTCAACAACTAATTTTAATATACGTTAGAGCGGAAGCTCAATCGTAAACGTGGTCGGGATGTCATAGGGAAGTTCATAGTGATACAGCGGCCAACGCGGGCCGGGGAAGAACCAGTCCTTCTCATACAGGGTGAAGTCGAAGATGGACAGTTCATAGCGGATGCCGCCATTCACACCCGCATAGAAGTCGAGAATGAGAGGCGACGGGATGAACTGGGCATCGCCCTGCACGTACGGCTGCACATAGCCGGACAGGTCGGACACGCCGTAGAGGTTCAAGCCCACTCCCGGGCGCACATAGACGGTAACGCCCGCGCTGCTCGAAAGGGTGATTACCAGCGGGTGCGCATTCGTGACGGGATCCCCGAAGCTGCTCAAGTTGCTCCATTGACCATCGTTTAACTGCATGCCCAAGCGAATATGCGTTGTGGTGTCGAATCCACTCTCCGCGGAGGCTGCTGCGCCAATGTTCGCCGTCACGCCGAATGGGATCCGCAACGACGCGGTTCCGGCCACCGGGACGGGGCCGATGTAGAACACAAACGGCTTCACAATCGGGTTGAAAATCTCGGTTTCCCAGGAGAAATTCTGGCCGCCGCTGGCAGTCAATCGGAGGTTCAAATCCAAAATCAGATCGCCTTCTGTAAGGGCTGTAAACCCGGTCAGCCGGTGATCGTCAAAGTTGGCGTTCAGCACGACATGCGGCGCATAGGACAAACTGCCGTGGGAAATGCTGAGGGTGAGACCATCCTTGCTGTAAAGCGTAATGTTGTTCAAATTGATGACAATGTCATCCGCTTTCACCATGGGCACTTTCGCGCGGCGGAAATCTTCCGGAAGGAACGTCACTTCGCCGCTCAGCGAACCATCATCAACCGCCTCCGCCAACGAAGCCCATTCTGTTTCCGTGGTAATCCGACCCTGGTCCTGATCAATAGCCGTGACGCGGCGCAGGAACCCGCCCCCGTCAGAACCAACGATAATATCGCCCACTTCAAATGGGGTAGCTTCCCCTCCCGTGAAGAAGGACACAATGTCTCCCCAGATTTCGTCGAGCGAAATGCTTGGGAATTCATCGAGTACGATTACCTCTTCGGATGGGCAGCCCGTGAGCACCATGGCGCATGTGGTGACTAGCAACGCAATAAAACTTCTTTTGAACATGTTCGTCCCTCCACGGTTAAATTTACTCAAAGCACATATGACACCTTACAGGTCTTACTATAATCCAAACCCTTTTCCTTGTCAATAGAAATCTTTAGGTTTTGAAAATAATTTACTTTATCTAATTATATTTACATATTTCCTCAACGCCTAGATTGCCATTGACTCGGTCGCCCATTTCCATTTTCTTATAAACCCTTGAATATAAAGATTTTAAATGGCATACTATCCATGAAGTGATAATAACTCGAAAAAGGATACAATATGCCACGTCACATCCCTGAACCAACTGTCATTTCCGCGGCAGGCAACATGCCAAAAATCATCCAGGAATATGTGGGACGGGTGAATTCCCAGACTGAAAGCATCAGTATTGCCCGGATGAAAAGTCCTTCGGGCTGGATAGAACCGGGTCAACAGCCAGAATTTGATGAATTTACAATTGTTCTGGCAGGTGTGTTGCATGTCCGTAGCGCGGATGGTTCCGTTATACGGGTTGCGGCGGGAGAAGCGGTGATGGTTTCCCGCGGAGAATGGGTTCAATACAGCACGCCTGAAGCGGAAGGGGCCGAATACTTCGCCGTATGCGTGCCCGCATTTTCTCCAGAGACAGTGCATCGGGATCCGGCATAAATCCCCCACGGGGCGATAGCGTTATTTCATTGTATCGCAGGAATATGTAATGGGAAGCGCAGTGTTCCATTAACTTGAACAGTTCCATTCTGAATGTCAACTACAACCTTCCCAAAACAGGCGTCATGTGATACCATAGGGTGGAAATTCGATGTATTACTCCTTGTATTCATCATGCCGGGGAACAAGAGAAGGCAAGGGTTATGATACGAAAGAGGAAAAAGGCTGATTCTTCAGGGAAAGCCGGGTTTTCAGGCAGTCTGCTGGCTTTATTGCTGGTTCTTCTGTTTGGGGGGGGAGGGCTGTTGGCCTATTGGGAATGCCGGAAAGAAGACCAACGGTTGAGGGTTGACTTGTTAACGGAAGCCTGCATGCTGGCGCAAACCGTCTCTCCGCACCAGGTACAAAATCTCCGCGGCTATGAAACGGACGAAACCTCCCCATCCTATCAGGCGATGAAAAATCAACTGACGGCGATACGGTCCGTTAATCCCCGGTGCCGCTTTATTTATCTTCTTGGAATGCGGCAAACCAACGTATTTTTTTATGTGGATTCCGAACCGCCGGATTCAAAGGACATGTCGCCTCCGGGTCAGCTTTATTCGGAGGTTAAGGAGCCGATGCGGCGGGTGTTTTTCACGGGCGAGGCCGCTGTCGTAGGGCCGTATACCGATCGTTGGGGCACATGGGTGAGCGCGCTGTCCCCCATAAGGGAACCGGAAACAGGAAGAATTTTGGCTCTTTTTGCCATGGATGTGGATGCGCGAAATTGGGCGAGGGATATTCAAGGGCATGCATTGCAGCCGCTGTTAATTACCTTGTTGCTGGCGGTAATTCTGACATTTTTCTTTGAACTCTTGCGGAGGTCCAACGAGTCCATACGGCGGATACAGGCCTCTGAATCCGCACTGCGGGAAAAAACCGAAGAACTTGACCGCTATTTCAACGCCACGCTGGATCTGTTTTGCATAACGGACTCGGAGGGGTATTTCCGGCGCATGAACAAGCAGTGGGAAATCACCTTGGGCTATCCCCTGGGGAAGTTGGAGAATCACCGGTTCCTGGACTTTGTTCATCCGGAAGACCGTGCCATCACGCTTAACGCCATGGTGCAGATGGATCGTCAGGAGCATGTAGTAAGCTTCACCAACCGTTGCCGCTGTGCCGACGGAACGTATCGCTGGATTGAATGGCGGGCCATTCCACAGGGGAAAACAATCTATGCGGCGGCCCGTGACATAACGGAGCGGAAGAAGGCGGAAGAATCACTGCATGCCTTGACCCAGCGTCAACAGATCCTATTGTCCGCCATTCCTGAAATCATCATGGAAGTGGATGCCAACAGAGTGTATATCTGGGCAAATCAGGCGGGTATCGACTTTTTTGGGGAAGGAGTTATCGGGACGGAAGCGTCCTGTTATTTTGAGGGGGAACAGCATGTGTACAATATGGTCCAGCCTATTTTCGAAGGGGGGGAAGAGGTGATCTACGTGGAAAGCTGGCAGCGGCGGAAAGATGGGGAGAAACGCTTGCTGGCGTGGTGGTGCAGGGCGCTCAAAGACACTCATGGAACAGTAACCGGGGCGTTGTCTTCGGCCCGGGACATTACGGACCGGGTGCGGGCGGAAGAAGAGCGCCGTCTGTTGGAAACGCAGTTGCGCCAAGCGCAGAAAATGGAAGCCGTGGGTCAATTGGCCGGTGGCATCGCCCACGATTTCAACAACCTATTGCAGGTAATGCTTGGGTATGCGGATGTCTTACATGAAGAACTGAGTCCGGAAACCTCCGAAGGCCAGATCCTACAGGAAATTAAGAACGCCGCGGAGCGGGCCTCAGAATTAACCCGGCACCTCCTGGCCTTCAGCCGGCGGCAAGTGATTCATCCCGTGGATACGGACCTGAATGACTTGGTGCAGGAGATCGTGAAAATGATCCGCCGCGTCATCGGCGAGCATATTGATCTCACGTTTGTTCCCGGAGAGTGCTTGGGGACCGTGCATGTGGACAAGGGGCAGTTCGAACAAGTCTTAATGAATCTTTGCGTGAATGCGCGTGACGCCATGCCGCACGGAGGCATATTGACGATTGAAACCGCCAGCATAACGCTGGACAGGGACTATTGCCATACCCATCCCCTGGCCGTGGAAGGACCTTATGTGATGTTAATGGTTACCGACACCGGTCATGGGATGGATGAATCGACCCGTCTGCAAATTTTTGATCCATTCTTTACCACCAAAGCCTCTGGAGAAGGGACAGGTCTTGGCCTTGCAACCGTCTATGGCATTGTACAACA
>Ga0116156_10000269_pt1 | contig 58289 bp, 36 predicted proteins | sample AD_UKC045_MetaG_FD_89891 | JGI IMG/M metagenome (GOLD analysis project Ga0116156, IMG submission 89891) | Active sludge microbial communities of municipal wastewater-treating anaerobic digesters from USA - AD_UKC045_MetaG | ecosystem: Engineered > Bioreactor > Anaerobic > Digestate | place: USA...
ATATGCTTCTCCTTCTGTTTGGAAAAGCATATGTTCGCCGATTCAGATCTCTAATTAGCTCCGCAGTAAACGATGTCCTGGCACTAAATTCAGTAAACGATGTCTTGGCACTTGTCAAGTAGTCATTAGATCTGAATGGGACGGCGGCTCATTGGCAGCGGCAACGTGCCCCGTGCAATCATCCAGAGCATGCTTGGGATGATTTTCTGAAGTTCCCCGCAGTGGCGGGAGGGGGCGTGGGGATTGCCCGAAAGGGATACGGTTTCTCCGCGGCAGTCTCCGGCGCACCAATGGCGAAAGGCGCATTTCCGGCAGCGTTTGTACAGCGCCACACAATACCGTTTGCGCATGGCACACATCACCGGACTGGAAAGCAGGACGCCTTCAATCGTATCTTCCGGAATATGGCCACAACGATATTCCGGGCCAACATGATTGGGACAGGGATACAGCGCGCCATCCGAATCGATAAACACAACATTACGGCCCACACCGCAGTGAAGACGCCGCTGCGACTGCGAACACACGGTGGCGAGGATGCTGAAAAAATCGCGTCCCAGCAGGCGCGCGATTTCCGGACGCCGCCCGAGAAGGCTCATCAGCGCCTCAAAAATACGATCCTGGCGGGGGAGGTTGTCCGAAAAATCCAGGCCGCGTCCGATTGCCCGCAGCGGAATAAGCCGTGCTTCCTGAACGCCGAGTTCGAGCGCAAGATCGAAAAAGGGCTCCAATTCTGGCTCGCTATCTTTTACATATACCATGCTCAGGATCGTGTAGATCCCTGAAGCGGTCAGCCGCCGGACATTCTCAATCGTCCGGTCAAACGTTTCCGGGCCACGCACGCGCTCATGGGTTTCGCGCCGTCCCCCGTCCACGGAGACTTGAATCTCAATAGGATAGCATGCCAATTTTTGGATCATATCTCCGGATAAGAGCGTGCCGTTCGTCGAAACCAGTGTGGGCGCCGTAAAAATATCCCGGGCGCGTTCCAATGAAGCAACCAGCCGGGGCGGATCAATAAAAGGTTCCCCGCCCAAGAGAATAAACGAGGCATCCGGCGAATACACGGACTTGCCTGCCGCAATGGCATCCATGAGCACTTCTATAGGCAATTCTTCCGTGACCCGGTTGCTGTTGTAACACCACCGGCAACGCAGATTGCACCGGTTGGTGAGATTCATGGTCACATTCGCAATCTTGAGTTCATCCGCGTTTTCCAAGGGCGGCGCGCCCGGAGAATGGAGAATGCCCCGCCGAAGCAACTCCTCCATCATCGGGAAGACATCCTGTTCTACAGCAGCAGGCGGCGCCTGAGTCTCCTGTGCGAACAGGGCGATCACCTCTCCCAAGGTTCTGCGTCCGTCAAAATAGGCAAGAAATTTCGGGACATCCTGATCCACCATAAGCCATTGGGCAAGTTCTCCCCAGACCAGAAGATATTCTCCGCCGTGGACATCCGTGAAGTCCGGAAGACGATACTGAAAAATGTGATTGTATTGCATGGCGTTATGAGTGTACCGAAAGAAGGTTCCAGATGCCATGCAAGACAATTGCCCATGCCACCTGCTGGGTTCGAAGCGTTAGTACACAAAGGCCTATGGAACACACGCCTAGCAATACTCCATGTCCCTGCGGAAAGTGCAGTAGGCCAAATAGAACACTCACTAGGATCACTGCCGCCACTTTATTCACATGGGTCGCGATATGATCCAGAAGCAAACCACGAAAATAAATCTCTTCGGCAAAGGGTACCAGCACCACCAACAACACTAGAGGCCACCGGCGAATCTGGGCTTCCCCCGGAGAAGCAGGAACCAATGCAAATTGAACCAATAAGAGCACACAAAGCACCGCTAGAGAAAAAATGAGCGGGCGGTAATTCTTTATCCTTACCACCTGCATCGGTACGCGCATTACATATACACAGGAGCCAAGGAGAAGCCACGTATTCGTAATAAACATGTGAACCGTTTCACCTATTGCTTGAAAAAGGGGCAATTCAAGCACAATCACATAGATCAACAACACCGCCCCTAGTGCTGCCACCTCGCGGTACGGAGACCGCTCTTCGCCCTTTTTCATGGCTACAGGTACTGACAAAGTATCAGGCAGGCCAATCATGATAAAGAATAATCAGGAACACAGGATCATAAGGCAATCCGTTCCATTGCTTCCGGCAGGTGCGCTCAACATCAATAAAAGGGTCGTGCCTGTTTCCCGGCATGGTGATAATTTTATGAGGCATAACATCGTAAAGGTCAGTCCCGGTAAATTCCCGCGCAGATTCTGGATCTGAAGGGCTAAATAGACTGCCACTCCAACGACGGTAGAAATATTGAATATCGTCTCCGTTTTTATGGGCAAACAAAGCCGGTTTTACTTGATCCCAGGTATATTCGTCCGGCATATTAAGTTTAAGACGAAGATCATCTATAGTTCCAAATACCCCATCCTGTCCCGCACTCGAAATATGATAGATATTTGGCACATTCCTTTTCCGAAAAAATCCGGCGTCTTTACACTCGGATCTAAATTGAAATGCATGTCCCCAACCATCCACTCCGTAAGTCTTTAAAGCATAGGCCTGACCTTCTGTAAGCTGTTTGATGGGAAGCCCAACTTCCGAAGCAAGTTCAGGCAGCGACGCAATATATTTGGGCGTACTCATCAATGCATCAGCGATGATACCATGCAGAAGAACCCGCGTAGCAAGCTCCGGGTCGGCATAGGTGCGCACGGCGATACTATCCCAAGGAGCCGGTCCAGCCACAGACGATGGTGCTGGACTCCAGTAGATGGTGCCCCAAAAGACTACCCCTATTAAGATGATAACAAACACGAAAAAGGAAAACACACCCCTGCGCATCTTATAGAATGCCGCCAAAAGCATGAAAAACAGGATAACCACCCCGAAAAGAACCGTACCTTGGCTTGCATGAACTGCTGCCGCCCCGTTAGGTACAGCCTTCGGGGGCACAGCCAACGATTCCCTCTCCAGACGAAGCGCATAAGTTATATCGATAACCACATCGGTGGAATACAACGATTCGGTAGAATCTTTAGTTTGTATGCCATCAGTTACAACGGTTTGTCCAAGCTCTTTAGGCTCGATGGCCGACGCAGCAGAGGATGCAGGCCAAGCGACAAGCGTTGAACTGTGGCTCAAGGCATTGCCACTCTCATACGCGCGCGGATACGCAGATATATATCCTGCGTGCAGGAACCCCGTCCAGACGCCCATTTCGCTGCCCGCCATGATCCGCATGTGCATTACTCCTCACTAATGCATCCACTAGCCGTATTATTCCACCAATAATCTAAAGAGTCAATACCAATAAAAATTGAGAAGAGCGCAGTTATTCCCTTTTTCGCATCTTTCATTTCGTTCGTGGTAGAGTCCGGCGCGGTATAATAACCAAAACATAGGTACACGCCATGCCAGTAAGTTCTTCCATTCATCTTACGCAGTGTTTGTCGAAAATATGCAGCGTGCAACCGAGTTCCGTATTGGATATCGGGTGCGGGTTTGGCCTGTGGGGTTTCTTGTGCCGGATGCATCTCGACGTATGGAATGGCCGGGTGCAACCGGAACACTGGCAGACGCGCATAGACGGCGTCGAACTTTTCGAGCCGTACATTCAGGCGCATCAACGGGCCTTATATTCCAAGATTATCATTGCCGACATCCGCGATGTGGTGGATTCACTGGAGAACTATGAATTGATTATTGCCGGCGACGTGATCGAGCATCTTGAAAAGGCAGACGGCGAAGCGGTGCTGGAGAAACTATATGCCAAGGCCACACGCGCGCTGATAGTGAATATCCCGATTGGTCCGGGATGGGATCACCCGGAACAGCATGGCAATCCCGGCGAATTGCACCGGAGCCAATGGGAATGTTCGGATTTCATCAAGCATCCCTGTGAAATTTTCCTGGCGCGCATGACCTGCGGGGACTATGGCACCTTTTATTGTTCCCCGGAAATACGCGTGGCCGATCAGGTGGAAAGCTGGCGCATGGCGGGGCAATGTGCGGAGTCCCGCGGGGATCTTCATGAGGCGCTGCGGTGTGTCCGGCATGCCCATCAGCTCGATCCTGGCGAGGCCCAAACAGTATATCTGTTAGCGGATCTTTCCCTTAATCACGCCAGCACCGGCGAAGCCATTAGCGTGCTTCGGACCCTGCTGCAAACCCGTCCGGAATACCATGATGCACGATACTTCCTGGCCAATATGCTGTACCATACGAGGCGTCCGGGGGAGGCGTCTGAGGAGGTTATGAAACTGTTGGGCATACCCGATCTCAATGAGGAATTGCAGGCCAAAGTTCATACCCTTGCGGCGAAATTGAGACTCGGGGGGAATTGACTTGCATTAAGGGGCGTTTGAGGTGTACATAACATTCTTCCACATATCATGGAGTATGTATGCCGGGCCGTGAATCAGCAGTGAATACCTCAAAATCGAAAGGCGCGCCGCGCATGGATGGCGCGCCGGTGTTGCAACGGATGGCGGAAGCCCACCGCTTTGGCAAGCATGACCGAATTTTATGTTATGGCTGCGGATATGGCGCGGACGTGAGCTGGTTTCGCGCCCGGAAATACACGGTCCACGGTTACGATCCGCATCCGCCGTTCGGATATTCGGAATTGCCCAAGGGGAAATTCGAATATGTGTTCATGATTTACCTTATGACCCGCCTGAAGACTCTGGAAAACCGGCGCGCGGCCATCAATCGCGCCGCCCAGTATGTCCGCCCAGGCGGATATCTCGTGATTGTGACCCGGCAGTGGGCGCGTCTAGCCAAGGAGGCAGGAGAAGAGGGCCAGACAGGCGCCATACGATATTTCCAGCAGTTATTGAATGGCTTGCCGATGAGTGAAGGATTCGTTCCTGACTATGAGATGGGGGACCAATCCTTGTGCATCATGTTTCGCCGCGGCGGCGTCTATGCACCCCAAAAGCCGATTGTGTGGGTAGACACGGCGGAACGCCTCAACAAGGCGGTGGAACAATTGGAAAAGGAGCCGCAACTGGCGTTGGACGTTGAAACAACGCTGGGCGAACCCAAAGTGATCTGCACCATACAATTGGGAACACCTAAAAAAACATTTGTTATTGATGCGCTCGCCTTTCCGGACCTGGGGCCAATCAAACGGCTGATGGAAAACACCGGGATTCAAAAACTCATCCACAATGCGCAATTCGAGGAACAGATGTTCGGAAAATACGGCATTCGCATCCGCAACATTTACGACACGCTGCTCGTATCGCGCAAAAAGCACCGGAAAGGCGCTGTAGAAGGGGGTCATAAACTGGATGATGTGTGTGAGCGTGAATTGGGGATTTATCTTGACAAATCGCTGCAAACCTCCGACTGGACCCAGCGTCCGATCACGCCTGAACAATTGGCGTATGCCGCGGTAGACGCAGAAGTGCTCCTAGACCTCTACCGTGTTTTCGACCCCCCCAAACCCCCGGAAACACTGTCGCTGTTTTAAACGCTTACCGTTTCTTCCATTTCAGCGGGGTCATATTCCGACTCGAACCATTCACGCCATGCCGCCGCGTATTTGGTCACCCAATCAATGGCGGCTTGGCGGCCCAAATCGTGGCCCTGCTTCTCGGATTCAAGCCATTTGTAACGCTCAATTTCCTTGCGCTGCAATTGGAGGGCCAAGGTTTGGCGTTCCAGGCGCCATACATCCGCACAATGAAGCAGCCAGTCTTCCAGGGCTTCTTCAATGCCAATTTCACACCCCCGGCTGCGGATCATGGCTTGGCGATGACGTTCTATTTGCCGCAACTCTATCTTACACCGACACATCTCTTCGCTCACGGTATGAAGCCTTTCGGTGGCAGCGCGCCGGATCTCTCCGCAAATCCGTTATACTATATAATTTAATTATGAGCGCTACTACCCTGATTTTTTCAGGCGGAGAACCACTCAAATCAATTATTACACGTAAAACCTGTTACTGATTTGTACCATATCGCATGTGTCCTGTCAAGTCTTTTTATTGACAAAAATTGCTAAATATACACTTTTCGATAGGCGGCCATTGCCCCCCACAAAAGCCTTTTTCAAAAAAAGACCTGAATTTTTCGATTTTTTATGGCGTTCCTGCCTATTTGCTACCAGAAGTTAGGGGGCCAAAATTACGGAATAAGTATAGGCCTTCTTTTCCAGGGGCCAGGACATCTTTCCATCCGTTTTGGTCAATATCGTCCACCCAGAAGTAAATACCCACACCACTGGCTTGCCCGGCAGGTCCATAATCAATAGTAACCCGCTGGAAATCGCCTTTATTGATTTCAAAATAATACACACCGAGGGGGTCTTTGGAACCGGGGTCATGGAAGGCATGGGCACGGTAGCGCTTGCCGGTGATCAATTCCATATCGCCATCATTATCGATATCATGAAGCTGAATATCGTGGTATTGGGATCGGCCCAAGTCGATATCATGCTTGATCCAAGTACGTGCATCACCGTCCTTTTTCTGCTCATACCACCATAGCCCATAATCATGGGCAGCCCCGACTATAATATCGTTGAGACCATCTTTATTAACGTCGAATACGAGGATGGGCACACTGGCGGAACCAAGGTCGAATTCCTTGTGCCACGCCCAGTTTTCCACATCATAGGGGTTGGCGGGGGATTCAAGCCACCCTCCGGAGAAGATAAGGTCAGTGTGGCCGTCGCTGTTTATGTCGCCGCAACCGAACCCGTGTCCGCCCCCGCCTCCTTTGGGATTCACGATGAACTGATCGAAAGCACCCGTGCCTTTGCCGCCGGCATCGCACTTCAGTTTGAAAATGTAGACGGGCGAGGTGACGGGGAATACCTCTGCAACGCCGTCATTATCGATATCACAGAAGGTATTGCGCTCGATATTGCCGGTTTTGGCAACATCATGGACGGTCCATTCGCCGGTTTGTCCCTTGGGATTTTCAAACCAGCGCAAGGTTTGGCCGAACCATCCGCCGGAAACGATATCGACGAATCCATCGCCATTGACATCCATGGGATAGTCGGAGAAGTCGTCGTAATAGTCGTCAGAGGGCATAATGGTGGTGATTTTATGTTTGGCCTTGAACTCAGGCCCCGGAAACCAATATTCACCGGAAACGATATCCTTGATTCCATCATTGTTCACGTCGCATATCGAAGCAGCTTCGTAGGTGACGTGATCAATGGCTTGACGTTCAAAATGCAAGGGGGCCGGGCCGGTCAGTACGGCGGCCAACATCATGCAAGCAGTCAGTGTCATGTCTTTTTCCTCCAATTTTTTGTAACCGTTATTCCACGGGGGTGTACGATAACACGGCGCCATCGGCTTTCGTCAGGCGGAGGCAAAAGTTCCAGCCTCCGGCGTTCTGGGTGCATTCCACAAGGATGCTATTTTCACCGGCGTTTAGTTTTGCCGGGTTCTGTTCGGAGTCCATTTTCGTGGGACGATCCACGTTTTGTTCGGTCACAACCTGTCTGTTGACCCACACTTTGATGCCGTCATCGGAACCTGTGCGCACCTGGATATCGCAGGCTTCCGGCACGGAAATCTTGGCGAAGGCATAGCCACAGACATGGTCGGCCTGCGCGAGGTTTCCAGCCAGATCAATAAGCCCGCCCGGATCGCCGGTGGAGACCTTCTTCCAGGTCAGGGTTTTGCCATCGCTGGTGTAAGAGGCGTTAAGGTCCACATTGGGTTCATTTACATTAATGACGGAAAAGGCTTTGTTCATATCCCACGGGAAGGGCCCCACCATATGCCAAGCCGTAATGACGCCGAGCCGCGGAGCCATGCCGAGAGCATCGGGGCCGAGGTACTTAAAGGCTTCCTGGAGAGCTTCCGCGGAGTCGATGCGGGTCAGGGCGGTTTCCAGAAGCTTTTTGCCGTCTTCGGCGCGGCCTGCATCGTTTAATGTCTTGGCGAGACCGAGCAGGATGGCGGGCGGCAAGTTGGCGCGTTCTTCCTCGTTCATGGTTTGCATGATCACATCGAAGGCTTCCGGGATGGGGAATTGCTTTATGCCGTCCATTGCTTCCTGGCGCAGTTCATCGGTGTCTGCGAAGCGGTAAAGTTCAAGAAAAGCTTTTCCCGCGCCTTGTTTGTCATCCCGGGCGCGGAGCACGGAGGCCATCCGCTTTAAGGTTTCCGTAACGGCTGCCTTATCCTCGGCTGAGCCGCTGTGGCCTATCGCTACGATGCCTTGGACCGCCCCTGGCAGTTGTGAATCGCCCAATGCGGCCAACGCAGCCTTTCGGAACGCGGAGTCATCGCTTTTTGCGGCGCTATTGAGCGTGTCTAGAAATAAGGGATCCTGTTTCCGCCCAAAGATGCCCAACATGCCCAGTTTCATGGAGTCCGGCAGGTTCGGATAAAGAGCGAGAAGCTGTTTCCCCGCTTCCGCTCCCTGGAGGCTGTCAAAGGCCGCCAGTACTGCGGGTTCTAATTCGCGGGCATCGGCTCCTTTGAGAGCATTCATAATGTCATCAAGCACGGATTCATCACCGTAGCGGCCAAGCCCCGCGATGGCGCCGCTTCGGTGAACGAGGCTAAGGTCTTTCTTCAATACCTGCCGGTATAGCGACATGGCCAGTTCCCATTTTCCACCGGAGACAACCATCGCATCGGCAAGACGCAGATACGCATCGCAGGCGTCAAAAGCCGTGGTCTCATCGGAGGATTTCCATACCGACTCCAATGTGGGAAGGTATTCGGGATTGCCGGTCCAGGCGAGGGCATGGGCGGCAGCCGCGCGGACTGTGGCGTCCTTACTGCGGGTGTAGGTAAGCACGGTTTCCAGGCACAAGGTTTTTTCCATGCGCGCAAGGGCAAACAGGATCGCCGCCTGAAAATCGGGCGGGGCAGCGGCAAGAGCATTGCACAACGCTTCCGCCGCATGGAGGGTGCCGGTGACTTCCAGCGCTTCCCGCGCTTTTTCGCGAAGGCCGGGATCGGCATCGGTGAGCAACGCGGCGACAGGTCCGACATCGTATCCTTCGGGAATCACAATGGGGAGGATGCGTAGGACCCGGATTTTTACGTCGTTGGATTGCGCGGGATCGAGCAGCGTCATGAGTTGGGTGGTAACAATGCCCTGAGCTTCGTTATAGCCAGGTTGGGTGACTTTGTTCGCCAGATCAGAGAGGACGGCGAGCGCGGTCCACCACACAGAAGGATTGTCACTCCCCACAAGCGGGAGAAGTTTTGGGACGGCTTCGATGGGATTCTCGCGGGGCAGCAGTTGACGCGCCTCGCATTGGGTTTTGGGGTCCGCGCTGCTGATACCTTGGATGAGGGTGTCGAGGGGAACGGCGCTCGCGAAAGCGCATAAGGAACATACGATAGCGGAAATACAGAGTCCGATGTTCACGGTGTTCATTTTCCATGTTGGTTGAAGAAACATTGGTCCATCCCCCTTGCTTATAGATGCCACGGGGCGCGGTAAGATCGCGTCAGGTAACGGTTGGCATCTTCATCGTTAATGAAGCGTTCGGCATCGCCGTCCCAATACAGCTTGCGTCCGGTTTTCAACGCCAGCCCGGCCAGCAATACCGCCGTGGTGGAGCGGAAGCCCTGCTCAATGTCGGCGATGGGTTTCTTGCGGGTGCGCACGCTCTCGAAGAAATTATTATGGTGGGGCGGATTGGCCCAACTCTTTTCCGGTTCGCCGATATATTCGGGAATGCCGGCGCCGGCGGGTTCCACCACAAAGGCGCCGCGATCCACATACAGGGCGCCTTCAGTCCCGTGGAAGGTGATTCCGTAGTCTTTTCCTGCATGCCGGTTTTGATGACGCTGTTCCCAGGTCACCAGGCAATTCTTATACTCCAGAATGGCTTCGATACATTCGTAATTATCCGAACCCGGCGCCGCACGGAAACTGCCGCCCAACGCTTGCACATTAAGAGGGCGATCCTGGCCAATGCCCCAGTGCACCACATCCATCAAATGAACGCCCCAGTTGGTGAGCTGCCCGCCGCGGGCATAATCCCACCATCCCATGAATCCGCCGTAACGGTCCATCGAAAAAGGCGCCCAAGGCGCAGGACCCAGCCAAAGGTCCCAGTCTAGACCTTTGGGTACCGGTGCGGGCGTTTCACCCACGCCCCAGCCATTGACGCCGACCCATGCGCCCGCCATCGTGATTTGGCCAAGGCGTCCGCTCCGGACCACGTCAATGGCTTTTTGGAATACGGGCATCGACCGTTGTTGTGTGCCCGCCTGAACAATGCGGCCATACCTGCGCGCGGCCTGAACCATCGCGCGGCCTTCCGCCACTGTTGGGCATACCGGTTTTTCCACATAGACATCTTTTCCGGCCTGGCACCCGAGAATAGTGAGCAGGGGATGCCAGTGATCCGGCGTCACCACGAAGATCGCATCGATGTCTTTGCGATCCAAAACATGCCGGAAGTCTTGAACGCCTTCGGGCTCCTTGCCATTGAGTTCCTTGACTTTCCCGCAGGCTTTTACGTAACGGCTCATGGCTACATCGCACAGCGCCACCAGTGTACAGTTGTCGTTCACGGCCAAGGCTTCGATATGGCGCGAACCCATTCCGCCGTTGCCGATTACGGCTAGGCGGACTTTGTCGTTCGCCCCCACGCGGGCCGCACGTGCCTTACGAACCGGCAAGGCCGCCGCCGCCACGCCTCCAACAACCGTCAACATGAACTTGCGCCGATTCACGGCTCCACGGCTCTTCATTCATCAACTCCTTGTGTCTTCTCCATTTTCCGATGGATGTTGTATCAGGCACTTGCTTTATTGGCCAGTTCGCCGAAACGATGGACAACCGCCAATGCGGGGTCCAGCGGTACTTGCGCATGCGGTGTTCCGGGCGGCGTAGAAATTATGGGTGCGGGCTGGATGGATTTGCCCGCAAATTGCGGCAGCCATGTGCGCTCCGCCTCGAGCATTTCCGCCGCCATGTCGCGCGTTTCTTTCAGGGTGAGGCATGCGCATGTGAGGGGATCCAGCGCACAGGCCGCCACCACCAGATCGGGGTCGCCGGTGACCGCGGCTTCGACCGTCAGGCCCTGCGCGTTAACATTGCTCAGGTTCAGCGCGGCGCACTGTACCGGGATCGCGCCGACCACCGTGGGGTGCAAGCCCATTTTGTCCGCAAAAACAGGCACTTCCACACAGCAGCCTTTCGGCAGATTGGTGATATACCCCTCATTACGAACATTCCCCTGGAACTTGAAGGGTTTTCCGGTCTCCAACGCCTCTAAAATATAGGAACAATATTCCACGCTGCGCTTGGTGATTTTGGTGGGTTCGTCTTTTAAAAGGTCTTCGTTTTCCAATTTGTCCGCGATCAGGCGGCACCACTTGTAATAAGCGCCGGATTCCCCGCCGAAGGACGGTTCATCGCAGTAGAGTTCCAATGCGCGCTTGCTGCTGCGGAACCACGGCACGTATTCAGATAAATGCCCGGTGCTCTCAGTCATAAAATAGCCAAAATGACGCATGGTTTCTATACGCACCTTTTCGTTAATGTAATATTCCGGCTTCTCGCACAATTCCTTGAAACGCGGATAGAGATCCTGGCCCTTGTGTTCCAGGCGCAGGAACCAGCCCATATGATTGATGCCCGCAGCCAGGTAATCGATTTCCTCCTTGGGTTTGCTCACATACCCTGCAATCAAATCGAGTGTCGTCTGTACCCCATGGCACAAGCCGACGACTTTCGTGCCGGGCACCAGCCCCAGCGACCAACACACGGACGCCATCGGATTCACATAATTCAATAAATGAGCCTTCGGGCACAGCCGCTGCATGTCGCGGGCGATCTCCATCATCACGGGGATGGTGCGCAATGCGCGGAACACCCCGCCTGGGCCAAGCGTATCGCCGATGCATTGATCCACCCCGTGCTTCAATGGGATTTCATAATCCATGCGGAAGGCATCCACCCCGCCGATTTGCAACATCACGATGACATAGTCCGCATCCTTCAAGGCTTCATCGCGATCCTGGGTAATCATGACGCTGGCCTTCAGGCCATTGTCCTTGATGACCTTGTCGGCAAAGCGTTTCATGCGTTCAAGTTTGGGCCGAACACGATCCATTAACCGGAATTCGCTGTTCGCCAGGGCCGGGGTGGCCACGATATCCATAAACAGGGTCTTGCAGAACACAATGCTGCCCGCGCCAATCATTGCAATTTTAGGCATAATAAAATTCTCCTTGTTCTTAGCTACACCAGGTTTTACGCCCACAGTAAAGAAGGCATTATGGCACGAAAATCCCGCCGCGTCCAGCATGCCTTCCCCTACAGGGAAGGAGATGGGGGGAAATCGTAAACCCTGGGTAGCGAAGCGCGACCCTTGGGCTGAAATTGCTTATCCCCGTTGGGGAATTTGGTTGCGGCGATGCTGCGCTGGGCATATCATGCCTATCCTGTAATCCTATCCATTCGGTTCATAATCACCAAACCCTCTTGAAGTGTCCTTACCCCCCACCTTGAGGGCTTACCCCCTAACCTTGAATCCTTACGCCCCAACCAGGAACGCTTATCCGGTAACCTCGGGATATTATCCGGTAACCGCGATGCCCAAAGGGAAAACGTATCATTGAAAAGTCATGTAGACCTAGGGTTTGGTCTTGGTTCATGAAGACACCTGTATTCACATAGCGTTTTGTCAAACAACTGACGATATCCAAAGTCAGACGAAGATCGTGAGAAAGCCACCGCATTCGAAAACTATCTCAAGACATATTCCGGCGGCGCTTTCTCCTTAAAAAACTTTTTTAGCTACTCGCTACGTCACCATGGGGGTTGGGGTGTTTTGCCTTGTGGTAGACAATCATTTCGCCATTGATAGTCATATTTATCAGTATAAGCAGTTAGTTTTTGGATTTTGGCGAGTTTGATCAAGTTTAGCGAGTTTATTAAAATTTGCTAAACTCACTAAACTTGGTATAATTGGGGCATGGATCCCATTATCAATCCATTTGCTCCCGGCGCGGGTACTCCCCCGCCAGAACTCGCCGGCCGGGAGGAGGTACGGGAAACGGTACGCGTGGCCCTGGAACGGGTGCGCCTCGGCCGCCCCACGAAAAGTATTTTAATGGTGGGGCTTCGGGGGGTAGGCAAGACAGTTTTACTGGATCGCATGATGAAAGACGCACAAGAGGCAGGTATTCAAGCCCTGCGTATGGAAGCGCCTGAAGATCGTTCTCTGCCCGCTATCTTGGCTCCCCAGTTGCGGCAGGCATTATTGAAACTTTCCCGGAATGAGCAGGCGAAGGAACTCGCACAGCGCGCGCTCCGTGCATTGGCGGGATTCGCCAAGTCTCTTAAAGTAAAGTATAACGACATTGAAGTAGGGGTAGATTTTGAGCCCGAACCTGGTCTGGCGGACAACGGGGATCTGGAAAACGATTCCCAGGCGTTGCTGGAATCTGCCGGGGAAGCTGCCCAAAAAGCAGGCACTGCGCTAGCGCTCTTTGCGGATGAGTTGCAGTATGTCAAGGAGGAAGAACTCGCCGCGCTGATAATCGCGCTGCATCGGACCGCACAACGGAGTCTTCCTGTTGTTTTGGTTGGGGCGGGGCTGCCGCAGTTGAGAGGCCGGATGGGCAAAGCCAAATCGTATGCAGAACGGCTGTTCGATTTTCCCGATATCAGCCCGCTCTCTCCCGAAGCGACGAAACTGGCTATCGCCAAACCCGCCAAAGAACAGGGGGTTGACGTGACTTCGGAAGCATTGGAACTCATTGTGCAAAAGACACAGGGCTATCCGTATTTTGTACAGGAGTGGGGCAAGCATTCGTGGGATATTGCGCCGGCGTCACCAATTAGGGGGGTGGATGTTGAAAACGCCTCCTTGACGGCCATCGCCGCCCTCGACGATAGTTTTTTCCGGGTGCGATTTGATCGGCTTACGCCTGTCGAAAAGAAATACCTCCGGACAATGGCCGGATTAGGCCCAGGCCCGCATCGCTCAGGCGATATTGCTGAAAAAATGGGGCGTGAAGTGACTTCCCTCGGTCCGATAAGGAACCAGTTAATAGCCAAAGGTATGATTTGGAGCCCGTATCACGGCGATACTGCATTTACTGTGCCCATGTTTGATGAATTCATGCGCCGGATCATGCCGGGTGATGACTGGAAGTAGAAATTACTTTCGCACTCGATTTGCCGCTGGGATTCCTGCCGCAAGACACTCTGTATGCTCACTTTCCGCTTTTTGCAAACGCTCACAAAGCGTGTGCAAATCGTCGCCGGCTTCGCGAGCCATTTCATCGCCCGCTTCACGGACTTCCCGCACAATTGGTTCATCAAAGGAAGTCTCAATATTTGCGCTTGGCTTTTCCATATATGGTTTAAAGTATACACGATCTGACACAAAATATCAGGGACCAACTCCCCAAACCATTAGGAACATCTCTGCGCGTATCCTGCCCATCCTGTAATCCTGTCCATTAGATTCATAATCACCAAACTCTCTTGCAATGCCCTTATCCCCCGACCTTAAATCCTTACCCCCCAACCAGGATCGCTTATCCGACGGCCTAGGCGTATTATCCGGTTATACGCGCAGCAGCCGATGCGACAACAACAATTGTCAAACGTTTACAGCAGGAGCAAAAAAACACATGCAAGACTGTTTGAGAAGGCTCCAGAATGCTAAGAGGATTGGCCTTTTATATTCTGATACCCTTAACCACCCAGAACGGAAATATCATCATTAGCGAATCGCTATCATCAGCCACCGAAACAGGGAAGATAACCGGATGGCGCTGTTTGGAACAAACCAATAATGAGCGTGGTTGACTTGACGCCTGATATTGAACTACCGGGTAACGAAATCAGGGCCGCGAACTGGTATGGGACTCAGCTTAATGGGATGGTTTTCAGTCGCATTCTTAAGGAGCAATAACTCCATGCTTGTTTTTGCATGAATTGGATCCAACAATGGCCCGAAGTGTATTTTTTTTAATGGAAAATAGATACCGTCCTGCAGATTTTCAAATAAGAAACCCGGCAAGTATGGTTTTAACGTATCCTTATCCACTATGAACTCCACAAATTTATCATCGCCGCCATTCCTCCGCTTGAAATATACAATCCGCCATTCTTTTTCTTCTTTATATGCATGATGCTTGAAGCAGGTAACCAAATCCATCAAAGGATTTAGTACTTCAGTTGGTTTCAAATATGCTTCGAACCGCCCTGTTGGCCGTTTTCTTGAATATGCAGTTCGGACTGCATCAATAACAAGTCTTAAAAACGCATCAATACACTCTTTTTGTTCCGCAGGATCGTAAATTACTTTTCTTAAACGTGGACGAAACTTCATTTTTAGAGAAGTGGGGCGTAATGTCATGTGTGTTGTCTCCGTAAATTCAAAACCCAGTGAGTATCCTCCACCTTTATTTGTATATTCTCTCCATTGGCTCAGGAGATTACCGTCTTCACAAAAACAAGCGACGAATATATGGTAAATATTTTCATGTATTTTTAATTGTTTTGGGATCCCTTTCAAAAAATTACTTATATCGTCATCAATCTCATTCTCTACAGCATTATCTATTGCTGCAGAGATAACCGATATACCGTATTTCTGTTCATAGGGATCGTTGAATGAAGTTATGTCTGAAAGCCTGAGACAACGCTCTTTCAATATGCCCATTACGGGCTCAAGTGATGTGTAATGAAAAAGTGGAACATTCAACTCGTGTTTCTGTTGCCAGAGTGTATTCTCAAATTCTTGCACAGCGCTCTGCAATTCATTTGTATGTGACGCTGATTTGATCAAATCGAACGGCTGATATGGATACATAATTTATAATTCCATTGAACACAAAATGGACCTAGTCACAGTATAGCACTTGTATGTGTTCTTCTACCAACCTGGTGTGAAAATTATATCGCAGTTCAGGCTGTTGCGCGATGTTACGCATGTGGGGAATCTTCCTCGTCGGCCAAACGTTTGATAAATTCGTGAACCCATGTTGTGGCGTAGCGCGATTCACGAAGAGCGCAAGCGCAGTCTTTGCGTGTCAACTTGGCGCGAAGCGCCTCAACGACCTGGTTGTCCGCCCGTTCTTTTCCGAGCGTCTTGAGCGCTTGAACCAATAGAGCCGTTTGCGCCGATAACCCAGTCGTTTCTTTGTTGGCGCGGTGGGTCAGATAGATGCTTCCAGAGTCCCATTCATAACGTTTCGTTGGGCCATCGCTGAAATAGTGCCATTGAGCAGGAACTTGGGAGGAGAGGCCTAATAGATTGAGGGCGGTATCTCCGGCCGGAACCAGGGTCCAACCATGAGCGCGGGCAATGGCGCGAGCAATCGCATCCGGGTTTGGACTTGCCGGACCTTTTCGTGCGGCGCTATAGGCGGGATAATCGTAAACACCTCGCAATATGCGGCGGAGTTTTCCAGAATTTGTCAAGCGGAGCAGGCTTTTCTTCGCAGCCTCATAGCCTGCCAGATCCAAAAAATCCTTGGCCGTAAAAGCACTGCCCTTTTCCGCGCCACGAATTCTCGCCAATACGCGCGTCTCTGTCGTTTCCATGGCCTATATCCTCTTTCTGTCCCGAATTATACCTATTTTTCGGGACAAATGCAAGTCACTCATAGCCTGCTTGCCTTGAGATCCACCTTACTTCACTATATTTCACCACGCCCCAAAATTCATGTCTTGATGCGCATGGAAAATGGCAGATATAACCAAAATCATGCAGGAAAGTTCCTTGACATTCCACGCCAATGCTCCCATGATGTGCGGGATGGTTGGCGTGCTGTGGTAGCGGTGGCTAACCATAAATGGACCAAGGCGTTTGTACGTGCATAAAGGGTGTCGTTGGAGAAGACCATGAAAAATGTTTTGTTCATTGCAGTGCTGATGGGCGCGGCTGTTGCTGCGGGTGCGTTTGAAAATCCGGGCGGCATGTGGACGCCCATGCAGATCGGAGAGCATGCCAAGATCCTGTCGGAGCTTGGGGTAGAACACCCGGAAACGCTGTCGGACACGCTCCATGGGCCATTATCGAGTGTGGTTTGGCTTGGCGGGTGTTCGGCATCGTTTGTTTCGCCGGAGGGTTTGATCGTAACGAATCATCATTGCGTTATTTCGATTTTACAGTTCAATTCAACGCCCGATGCCGACTATGTGCAGAACGGGTATATTGCGCGAACACGCGACCAGGAACTCAAGGCCCCTCCCAGTTCGCGGATATACGTTGACTTCGAGTTTGAGGATGTCACGGCGGCGATACGCGACGGCTTGGAAAAAATCCATGATCCGCTCAAGCGCATGAAAGAAATTGAACGGCGCTCCACCGAGCTTGCCAAGGCATGCGAGGCGAAGAATGCAAATCTTAAATGCGAAGTCGCAAGCTATTTCGACGGACAACGCTATTATCTGGTCAAACGCATCGAGATTAAGGATCTTCGCCTGGTGGAAGCGCCACCCATGTCCGTGGGGTCGTTCGGCGGCGACATCGATAACTGGCATTGGCCGCGGCATGCCGGGGACTTCGCGTTTCTGCGCGCTTACGTCGATAAAGACGGTAATAGCGTTCTATACAGTCCCGACAACGTGCCGTACAAACCCAAGAGTTACTTCAAGATTGCCAGCGAGCCTCTTCATCCCGACGATTTCGTCATGGTGGCGGGATTTCCAGGCCATACCGACCGGTTGAAGACGAGTTTTGAATATAAATATCTGATCGATACACAGAACCCCCTAAAAATAGAGATATTTCAGGATACCGTTGACATCTATAAAGATCTCAGCGCCTCAGATGCCGAGTTGAAGGTTAAATTGGGGGGGCCGATCTTCTACCGCATGAACTCCTTGCTGTTCCTCGAGGCGCTCCAGGAACAGGTCAAGCGCATGAATCTTGTCTCGATAGTGGAAGCCAATGAGAAGGGCCTGTCCGACTGGATCCATGCCGATCCACAGCGAACCGCCCAATGGGGCGACGTGTTGGAGGACATGGAATGTGAGTGCGGACAGTATGCGCGCAAGATGCAGGATCGGATGCTGTTGGATTACGTAACAAGAAGCGCCACGCTCGTTTCGAGCGCATACGCCGTCCTGCGCATGGCCGAAGAACGGCCGAAAAAGGATTGGGATCGCGAACCTGACTATCAGGAAAAGAATTGGGAGAAGTTGATTGCATCGGAAGAGTCCAATCAGAAAAACTATGACCGGCGCATCGATGTCGCGGGGCTGGAGTATTTGATTAAACGAGTGCAGGGGATGCCGGGTTCACGCAGCCGGTCAAAGCTTCTCGCAGCCTTTCCCGGGAGCGCTCATGCCGGCGAGAAGGGCACTGCAGCAATCTTGAACGAGATGTATGCGGGGTCATCATTGGAATCGCTCGAGACCCGGCAGAAACTGTTTCGTGAAGCGACCGTGCGTGATCTACGGCAGAGTCAGGACCCACTCATACAACTGGCACTCCGGTTACGGCCCCTTCTAAAGAAAAAAGAGGATATCGACAAGCGATACGGCGCGAACCTTGCCCTGCTCAAGCCGAAATATATGGACGCGCTGCTTCAATACAAAGGCGGCATGATCGCCCCGGATGCCAATGCGACGCTGCGTATTACCTACGGCACGGTCCGCGGGTACAAACCACAGGCCGGCAGCCCCGAGTACTATCCTTTTTCATGCATGTCGGAACTGTTGAAAAAAGACACCGGTGAACATCCCTTCAATTCACCCCCAGCATTGTTGACTGCGGCGAAAGCAGGCCCATTCGGCCGCTACATAGACGCAGCATTAAACGACCTGCCGCTGGATATTCTTTCAGATCTGGACATTACCGGCGGCAATTCCGGTTCGCCCGTGTTGAACAAGCGTTTCGAACTGACCGGTCTTGTCTTCGACGGCAATTATGAGGGGATATCGAGCAAGTACCTGTTCGATAAGCAAATATCGCGTACGATTGCCGTGGATATGCGGTACGTTTTATGGTATCTGGGCGCCGTGGATAAGGCCGATACTCTTCTTTCCGAACTCGGGATAATAAAGTAGCAATACAGCGGATGGTGTTTTCGAATGGAGACCGCCATCGCTTTTCACGGTCGTGGGAAAACCACCGCATTCGTGCGCTTTTTAAAAACACACTCCGGCCAAGCCTGTGCAATAAATCGTTTCCAGTTTGAAACGCTTGACGTTCGACAGCGCCTCTGATACTCTGAACATGTGGCATAGTTTCGGAAGGGTCCGGTCCTGCAAGGGCCGGAGGCAGCAGTGTACTGATGGTCGGGCCGCCATCCTGCTCTGTTTTGACTGTATGTAAAACAGATTGTTGAGGGAAGGATGGTGGAGAGTGGTTTTCATTGGCTGTTGCACGTGCCTATATCCTGGTTTTCTCCTTCATTTGTCTTTCTTTTCCCCGCTTCCTGTCGCGCACGACCGTCTTTCCAGCCATCAAAGACATCATCAAGCATGTGATGTCCGTTCAAAAATCCTTTCGCCGTACTGGGGATTACTGGGTAAAACAACTTTGGGAGGACCATATCATGAAAAGCCGTATTTGCTGTTATCTCATGGCAGGGATTCTGGTGCTGATCCTGGCCGCTTGTCCCAAACAACCGTTGAGAAAAATAGAAGAGACGCTCGGTCCCAACGGTGGCATTATTTCCATCAATAGCGCTTCGTTGGACGTACCGCCAGGTGCGTTGCCGGAAAATGTGAAGATCTCCCTGGAGCAAGATGCCGCCGGGGAGGAAGTCGATATCGATGAGAACGAAGCGGCCGTCTCAAGCATGTTTACGCTCTCCAATGACCAGGGGGCGTCTGTGCCTTCCATCGGGGAGCCGTTTCACGTCACACTGCCGTTCGATACCGCTGCCGTAGCCGCTGGCGCCGGGAATGTTGAGGTGTTTGTAAAAGCCAAGATAGAAGACGAAACCTACACGCTGATGGGAGACATCATAGGCAACACGATTCGTGTCCCGCTTCTCGGTCTGCCGTTTCTGGCAACGCTGCAAGTTATGTACAACGCTCACCGTATCGAGGTGGAGGAGGAAGAGGATACCGGAAAAATTTTAACTCAACTGCCCGATTGGGAGACTACGCGATGGACCATTCATCTGGACGCGGATGCACAGCTCGTGCGCGAAGCCGTCGGGGAGGTATTGCTCAAAGAGCCGTCAACCGTCACACGAGAGGATATCCGTCTGGTGGTCAGAGAACGGATTCTCAGGACAGCTTGGGAGTCGGCTGAATATCTCCAGGGGCTCGGCTTCCGCCAGCCGAATCTCGAGGTCCGCACCCGGAACGACGGTCAAAAACGCTTGATGCTTCACCTGGTGGAAAAGCGGAATTTCTTCCACTCCCCCAACAATCAGGAAGTGTTTGGGCAGCTCAACATCGCCGTACCTGTTATTGCGTGGGAACCGTCGAACTGGCTGGGCACCTCCAAAAATGCTATTGCCCATGAAATGTTTCACGCCATCGTCAGCGGGTACGACCTCAAGATGGGGATATATCCCGACAAGACCCGCGCCTTTACCGGCTATAACGAAGGGATGGCCACGGTTGTCGGACATACCCTCGACAAGGGCAATACGATCGCCGTGCGGCCCAATACAGAAACAAACGACTATTCGCTGGTTCTCAGTCAGCCCCTGGGTATTTGTCAGCCACGCATGGCGAGTTACACCAACCATGACTTCTTCGCGTATGTGGCCAAACGGCATGGCGGGGGGACCCTGGCGTTTTTGGCGGGTAACGGAAAGGATGCAGATAACGACAAGAACGGCGTCCTTGAACAGACGCGAAAACATCTCAATGCTGAAACAGGTCTGCATCGCTGGAACTCATCCATCGAATCGTACCTGATCGCGTATCGAGTCGGGCTCCACAAGGCCTTGAAACTTCAATTCAACGAGTCCGCGGCGAATGTGTATTGGGACTTCGCCCGCAATCGCGCGTATGAAAACAACGCCGAGAGCCACCTCCGCCCCGGAGATCCCACGGCGCAATGGACACTCAATCGCAATCGCTTCCAGGAAGGGTCTATCCATGAGCATGTTTTTCTTACCGGCGACGAAACCACCACACTGAGTTACACGGACATCACGGCCCTGAGAGAGATTCCACCTTTTGCAACAAACTCCCTTGTTCTGAATGGGGATGGATTTGATTCCGAGCTGACCCTGACCTTTGAAACCATCAACTGGCTCCCGGACCTGCTGGGCAATTCGGTGCGAGTGAAGGTATACGAGAACGGGCACGATGGCTCCGAAGTTACGGAGGAAAGTCCCATCGTTTCCTTTGAGCATTTCGGCACGGACAACAAGCAAGTCATTATCCTCTTAAGCAACGTGAGCGTGGATGGGCCCATTTCGATTGATTTGACGGCCCAGCTTGTGCCAACCGAGCCGGAAGGCCCCTGCGCACCCAATGGGACCGACCAGAACCCCTGGGACCGCTGGCTCATTGAGTATGACTACGACTGCGATGGAAACACCGACAGCGATAATCTGTGGCATTTCAGAGACGATGGAACCATCTCCGATCATTGGCTCGGTGTCATCAGCGGCTATACATGGAGCGTTACGGACAACACCATCTCCATCTCGTTCGGTGAAGGCAAAAACGGCATGGAAGCAGTGTTTTCCGAAGACTGCGATTCCATGGAAAACGGCTTCTTCACGTCGGGCAGCGGCACCTGCTGGCATGCCCGGAAATATTAAAGGAGCCTGCTGGCCCCGGTTCGCATCGGTATGTCCTCAACCATAATCTTGAAGCATATTCAAGGCGGGCGGGCGCTTCCACGCGTTTTCGTCAATTTACAGCAAAACCATGTCACCGTTGGGCGTTTTCCTTGAGGCTGTCCCGAATTTTGCCGTTTACTCAACCTTTCCCTGCCAGGAAATATTCTGTCCTTGATAAATTCCCTTCAAAATGGCGATAATCGTGCACAGTATTTTGATGGAACCCCTAACCATACCTAAACATAATCAGGATGAGCGTATTATGAAATCAGCCCGCAATCAATACCTGTTTCCGTTTCTCATGGTGGCCTCCCTGTTTTTCATCTGGGGATTTTGCCATGCCATGCTGGACGTTCTAAACAAGCACTTCCAGAATATTCTGGAGGTTAGCAAGTTTCAGTCGGGCTTTATTCAGACGTCCGTCTTTGGCGCATATTTTCTGATGGCATTGCCCTCCGCGCTGTTGATCCGCCGGATCGGCTACCAAAAGGGCATTCTGCTGGGACTGGTGGTGCTGGCCATCGGTGCGTTCCTGTTTATCCCTGCCGGGCTGGTTTTCAAGGCGTTTTGGGCGTTCTTGTTCGCATTGTTTGTTCTTTCCAGCGGATTGGCGTGCATCGAAACGGCGGCGAATCCTTATGTTACCGTGTTGGGTCCGAAGGACGGCGCGGCAGGGCGTCTATCCACTGCGCAGGCCTTCAACTCGGTCGCGTACATCATCGCGCCAACCGTGGGAGGCGCGTTCATCTTCCGCCAGAAACAAGCTGCTGGAGAGCCTGTAGATTTCAACACACTCATAATCCCATATGTTGTCCTTGGGTGTGTGGTGCTGGTGGTGTTCGGCATTTTTCGCCTAATTAAATTGCCGGACATAGACAGCGGTAATGCATCAGAGGATGCGGACGATGCCTCGGTCCATAAAGCCCCGCTGATTCGTCAGCCCCATCTTATTTTCGGCATCGTCACGCAATTCCTCTATATCGCCGCCCAGGTAGGCGTTAACGCCTTTGCCGTGAACTATATCCTGGAAAATGCCATTGTCAAAGACGCTTCCGGCGAATCCGTTACTTCAGCGCTTTTTGCATGGTATGGCGTCATCACTAAAGCCGCCACCCCTGAAGCCACGGCCGCCTACGTGATCACCTTCGCTATGGTACTGTACGCCATCGGCCGTTTTTCCGGCGCGCCGATTACGCGTGTCATCAAACCGAACCTTTTGCTCTCCCTGTACGGCATCATTAACTGCGTCATCATCCTGATCGTGATGGCGAACATTAAACATGTTTCCTGGATGGTGCTGCCGTTCTGCTGGCTCTTTATGTCCATCATGTTCCCATTCATTTTCGCGATGAGCCTGCGCAATCTGGGCGAGAAGACCAAGATCGCGGCCTCCTTTCAGATCATGTCCATCGTGGGCGGGGCCATCGCCCCACCGTTCATGGGCTTGCTTGCGGATCTCTACCACAGCATGGCCATTTGCTTCATTTTGCCCTTGATCGGCTTCATCGCCCCTGCGATTTACGGCCTGGCGTATCCACGCCTGCTGGAGAAATCCGCGCGGGCAACGTAATACCGGCGTCATCCGTAATAGATGAAAACAGAAATAAGGGATTACTGCGGAGTTTTCCCAAATGCCGTCAATAAAACCTATCCGAAATGTGATACGTTGCCTTGACAGCAAATATGCCCAAACATATAATGCCGTTCATAATAGGGTAAAAAGTATGTCGTGATTGAAGGCGGCGTATGATCTGTAAACGTATAGTGACTCAGGAAATATACTTTGCTTTCGTTATTCTTTTCATGTCGGCGGCCAGTGGGTGCAATCAAGGTGGAAAGAACAACGAAAAGCATATTTCTCCCTCTGGCACAGCCCATACAATAACCTATCCGACGGATGAACCGCGCTTAAAAAACGGTGCGCTAAAAGCAGCCGGGAATACTGCTCCGCCCGCCCCCGCCATGGAACCCGCTGTGCCCCTGAATATTTCAGTTGCGGTAGAACATCCAGAAGCTCTGTCGCTGGGGAAAACCGGACGTTTGTCTGTACAGGTAAAAACGGAACGGGACGTGGCACGGCTCCTGGTACAGTTTGCCCAGACAGAGGCGCTGGCATACGAGACTACTCCTGAGATAGACTTAGGTCCGTCCTTATCCGGCGAAGCGCATAGCGCTTCCATACAGGCGCGCTTTGTAAAACCAGGCAAGTTTGAAGTGCGCGTTTGGGCAAGGGCCTATGATAACAATCAACACGAATTATTCTCACTCTCACGTGTTCTATACATGGTCGTCAATGAAAAGAGAGTGTGGGCGGGCGATGTTGGTTTTATGGAGTTGGAATTAGCCGAGCTTAAGCGTCAGCTTGACGCCGGAGAGCTCAAAGAGCCGGAATATAGCCGGCAGAAACAACGAATTAAATCAGGAAGGGCGGCCGAAACTATCACCATAACGGCGCCCAATACATCGGCACAACCGTGAAATGCATCAACGCTCAAGCGTTAATGTTGAGGGATAGCTGCCGGATACCGCTTTTTGTGTATAAATGGCGCATTCGGCACAACAATGGGAGGATATGACTATGTTCCATGATGTTACACAAGACAAGATTACGCTGTTGGGGATCGCGATGCTGCTAATGCTGGCGGGCATTCTTTGTTTGGCCACCACTGCCCACGCCATCGAACCTGCTCCCCCTATTGAGGTTTCCATGCAGGCAAATAAGAATACTCTGGGGATTGGGCAAGCGGCGCAAGTAGTGCTTTCGATCACGCCGTTGGTGGATGTCCCAAACGGACAGGCGGAATTTACGGTTCTCCATGGGGATGCGAACATTATGGGACCGAAAACGGTAACCTTGGGTCCACTGACGAAGGACCGGGTATACACCGCCACGACAACGGTTACACTTGCCAGTATGGGAAAGAGTGAAATACGAGGGACGGTTAGCGCCATGGACGATGGCGGCAATGTGATGTTCTGGAATTCGGCCCCTCTGTTTTTGGTTGCCGCCGGCGACAAGGCCCTTGCCGGCGATGCGGGATATTCAGCACTGGAGTTGGAGATTGCCAAACTTCGGCACGCCGAGGGCGGCTTGGCCAAGGCGGACTATGAACGGGAATTGGAGCGCATCCTGACCGGCGGCGCGGCCGAGGAAAAAGCACTGGACAACGCCGGCGCCAAACAAAGTGGTTATATAACGGTTTCCGGCGACATACGCTGGACCGATGGCGCAGGCACCACGCACGTATCCAGATATGTTGATGTTGAAATACGGGATAAAAGCATTGTGGGTTCCGAACTCGTCACAACCGTGTCTACGGGGTATAGTGGCTCCTTTTATGCCTATATCAACAATACGGACACCTATGGACTCAACGGCCGGGACATCTTCATCCGCGTTCTTGCACAAGACAGCACCTATGGACGTGTTCTACTGCCGGACGGTTCGGGAAACGTGCAATCCATGGAATCCTCCGTCACGGAGGATGTAGCCGATGGCTCCACGCTTACCATCAATCTGACCGCCAATAATGTTGATGACAACAATAAAGCCTTTTCTGTCCATGATGCTCTGGTGACCATTGCTTCGTATACGCCTAGCATTGCATATACTCTGCCTAGGATTGATACGCTGTTCCCTATAGGCGGCACGGCATCCTTCTATGATGGATCAAAGCTAAACATCCGGGGAATTGCCTGGGTGGAATGGGACGTGATTCATCATGAATTCGGCCACTACTTCACGGATACGGTAAACATAGAGGACAATCCGGGCGGAACGCATTATATTGATACCAATGCCGCTGAAGACAGGGGCAAGAACGATGGCACGCACCTTGCCTGGGATGAGGGTTTTGCGACATATTTCGGCACCACCGGTCAGATTCAACAAAATGCAAGTTCCCTCAACATTCCCCGTGTAGGTGACACGCGTTACTCGCCCAGTTATTCATCGATTGATTACGATCTGGACACCATAGGATCCCTTGCCAGCCTGGGAGAAGACCACGAACTCGCGGTTCAGCGCATTCTATATGATCTTTACGATTCCACGACGGATGGCAATGACGAGGTTACGCTCGGTGCATACACTGTTTACAGGACAGCGCATGATGCCGGCGCCACCACCTTGTCCGCTTTTTGGAATCAACTGATATCAGGCGCCAGTATGCTGCAAAAAGTCAGTTATGGCGGTATTTTCATGGATCACAAAGTATCCCCGGAGCCCACCAACCCCCTCGACGGCGAGGTCTTTTCCCCTGCCGCCCCGCCCCCTGCCTTCAATTGGAATAAGAACGGCGCCGGCCCCTCTTTTCTGCTGAACAAGTTTACGGTGGAGTTCTGGAATGCGGATTTTACCACGCTGTATTTTACATCACCGGAAGTGGACGGGCCGCCATGGACGCCGACCGGAGAAGAATGGGCCACCATTCTGGGCAGTGGTGACATCATTAAGTGGGTGGTCAAAGGCCGCAACACCTCCGCCCCGGCAACTGGAACCTACATCAGTTGTGCGCGAACCATTGGGGGAGCGGACATCGCTTTTGTTATCGATGATACGGGTAGTATGACGGAGGAAATCGGCGGCGTGCGGAGCGCACTGACCGCATTTGTCGCGGATCTTGTCGCGTCGTCAGCCTCCGTTGTGGTAAATGTGATCACGTTCAAAGATGATGTGACATCCCGCATTGTGTCAAAAGATCTGAGTGCAATACAGTCCGTTGTCAGCAGCCTGTACGCTTCTTGGGGGGACGACTGCCCGGAAGCGTCTGTGGAAGCGCTTAACCTGGCATCAAAGAATACCATTCGCGGCGGGCGGATATTATTCGCCACAGACGCGGACGCCCATGCAGGACTGAATATTTCCTCTACTATCGCCGCTCTGCGCGCCAAGGGCATCCGAGTTGACGTCCTGCTTTCGGCGAGCTGCAGTGAAAGCTGGAAACGGGGAACGTACTTCACGACCTCGACCGGCGTCCCGTATTTCATTCCGCCTCACTGTAACGAGGGCAACTGCCTTGATGAGATTGATCCGATCAAGACGCCACCGGAGTGCGACGGTCCGGACTGTATTTCGCCTGTAATCCCCCCGGAAGTGTATCCCACCGGCGCTATAGCGGTCTTTTCTTCGATTGCCGCGGAGACAGCAGGCATCTTTTCGTTTGTTCCAGAGGTAAACGCGGGATCTCCCACTCGTTTTAACAATGTAGCCTTGAGCATTATGACCGGCGCGGCATTCCCTTCCATTCCCGATGTGAATCCGCCGCAAGGCAACCGTGGTTCGAGCCTGAATATTTTAATCACTGCTTCCAGCACCAATTTCAATGCCACCAGCCAACTCGCTATCAGCGGCGGCGGTGTAACGATAAACTCGGGCGCCACACTATCGGCAACCAAATACCAAGCCAACATCACTATTGCCCCGGACGCGGAATTGGGATTCCGCGATGTAACCATCACCACGGAGCTAGGAGTTGAAAACACGGAAGAGGCCGTCGGCAGGGGCATTTTCCAGGTCGAGGATGTCCTGTATGTGCCGACAATTGTCAGTGTCTCTCCCGCACAAGGCGGCACGGATGAAACGCTGGATGTGATTGTAACCGCTGCCAACACCCATTTCGATGGCACCTCCATGGCAGACTTTGGAACAGGGATAACCGTCAATTCGTTTACGCCCACCAGTCTTACGGAGGGTGTAGCCAATATCACCATTGCCGCGGATGCCGTACTCGGTTATCGCAGCGTGTCGGTTAATACGACGAGTTCCAGTGAATACGCGGATGAAAGTATCGTAGGACCGTTCCTCGTGGTGACGAAGACCCTGGCTGAGACGGTTGCGAAAATCGATACTATTGATCCTGCCACTGGAACGCCCGGCACCTCCCTCAACATCACGGTCACAGGCACAAGCACCCACTTTGTTAATGGTGTGTCCGTGGGGAGCTTTAGCGGCGGCGGGATCACCGTTAACTCCACCACCATCATAAGCGCCACCGAAGCTGAACTTAATATCACTATCGCAAGCTTGGCCGAGATGGGGTTCCGTGATGTTATGATAACGACCGGCAGTGAAGTGGCAGCCGCCCTCGACGCGTTCGAGGTAAGCAATGTAAACGCCGCCCCTGTGGCGAATGCTGGTGACGACCAGACCCTTACACTGGAAAATGACACAATAAATGTCGTTCTGAATGGAAGCGCCTCCTCTGATTCTGACGGCACTATTGTGGCCTACCATTGGTCGGGAACGCCGGATCCTGACGATGTGGCCGGACCCACCGTCACGCTTGGCCAGGGTGAATATACATTTACACTGATCGTGGAAGACAATAATGGCGCATTAAGTCAGCCCGACACGGTCACAATAACGATTAATGCGGCGCCCAGCCGCACGCGATGCAATGGCGGAGCGGGAACAATAAGCACGGGCTTTCCAAAACCGGATGCTGGTGACGCACTGCTTCTGATTGTCATGGCGGCCGTATTGCTATGCATGCGAAATATACGGTCTTATCAGCCGGCACCGTCAAAACAATAACACCCTGTGATCAGTTGGGCAGGAATCTCCGGCGAACATGCCTGGATTCCTGCCTTTTTTTTGAAACGGGCGCATTAATTAGAATAGAAGCTGAAGAGCAAGGACATTCCCAAAACCACTTTTATAACCCAGCCAACTATTGCTGAATTGCACGGTCGTGGAAGTCTGTTCAGAATCCACCAGCCCTTTGGCTTGGCCGTTATAGGTCTCTTCCCAACCCTCCAGCAGTTACATGGGCTTGGGACAGAAACCGTCCTCCGTATCTTCGCCGGGGCAAGCATGGTACCCGTCCGAATTGAAGAACTGGATCATGCGCAGCAACTCGGACAGATTTATCTGCCAATCCTGCGGATTGTAGTCGCTGGCATGCGGGGCGCAGCTTTGATCGCCCGGTCCGGGCGCATAACCATCTTCCGTGCCAGCCTCGCAATGGAATCCGTTCGAATTGAAGAATTGGATCACCCGCAGCAATTCCGACAGGCTGATGAGGTTGTCAAGGTCTTGATCGGCGGTGTGGAACGGATAGCCTTCGCCTTCGGCTTGGCCCTCCTCCGGCAAGCCTTCGGAGACTATGCCTTCTTCCTCGCCTTCAGGTACGCCTTCCGTGTCCCCTTCGTTCATGATACCTTCGACTTGCCCCTCCTCCGGTGCCCCTTCTTCGGGCAAGCCTTCAGCTTCGCCTTCTATCAGGCCTTCCGGTTGGCCTTCATCAATGCCTTCTTCGACCCCCTCTATTACACCTTCGGTATAACCCTCCGCTCCACCTTCTGTTTGGCCTTCTTGCTGGCCTTCGAGGACACCTTCCAGATCACCTTCAAGCAACCCTTCCAATTCGCCCTCGACAATCCCTTCCTCCTCGCCTTCCACGCCCCCTTCCGGCTGCCCTTCGATACTTCCCTCTAGATCGCCTTCCAGTGCCCCTTCAACAGAACCTTCCGGTTGTCCCTCGATTATTCCTTCAGCTTGACCTTCGGACGGCACACCCTCCTCCTCCCCTTCAGACTGGCCTTCGAGGATGCCTTCTGATGCGCCTTCCAATTCACCTTCCCCAGTGCCTTCCAGCCCGCCTTCTCCTTCGGCCATGCCTTCACCCTCGCCAATCCCTTCGGGCTGGCCTTCGATAACACCTTCAACAACACCTTCCAATTCGCCCTCCGGTCCGCCTTCTCCCTCGGCCATGCCTTCTCCTTCAACAATCCCTTCGGGCTGGCCTTCGACGATGGCTTCATAGGTGCGCGCGAGCGTTGCACTGGCCAGATTGGGATTGCCGACACCATCGTAGAATCTTTCCGCCGGCACGAAACATGAGAACAGACCGTTCGCGATGGGGGTCAATGTGAAACTGTAGTTTGCGCCGCCGCCTGTGAAATTGCTCACGGTTGCATTGCTTGCGGCAATGTCGTCCGCACCAAAATCTGCCGTCGCCGCGCTCAACGTAGCCGATACCCCTATCGCACCACTTACCGGATTCGCGGGATCAGCGGTCAGCGTTACTGTTGGTGCAAAGTTGATGTAGATGGGATTAGAGAGGGACTGAAAAATGCCAAAGGCGCCTCTGAGTTCGGCGCGCACAAAGTCCTTTGTATCAGACGTGACATCAGCTTCGTAATCGATGCGCCAGGGGCTGCCGCTGCCCAAGGTGGTTTTGATGCCGCCGCTCATCGAGTAGACCATGATATTTCCCAAAAATCCGGCGCCATCGTAGACTTCCGCCCGGAAACGCAGCCGTTTCGGCTGGGTCACGACAATGTTCGTGCCCATGGGCGTCTCATACACGCCGTCACCGTCCTGATCACACCACACAAACGTGCGCGCAGCTCCTTTCGATCCGGCGATCGATATCCTGCCGGTTTTCACGGCGGATTGAACATCGGCGGGCTGTTTGCTGGCCGCCAGCACATAGTTGCAGGGCACCAGCGAATTGCTGATCGCGGTGGATAGAATCTTTTCCAGGTGATGGTCACTCTCTCCGATGGCCACCAGGATGCGGCCATTGGTGATATGGCCCGCCCACCAGCCCCGGGCATCCGCGTTCGGAAAGGGCGTAGTCCACGCCCCCACGCCACAAATTCCCGCGCGTGCAAAACCCTCCGGCCAGCCATTTCCATCGTCGAAAGGGTGATTGATAAAAATGGTGCCGCCGCGTGCCAGCATTTGCGGAAGCATGATGTCCAGAGGGTACAAGGTTCCGTCGGGCATTACATCGAGCGGATCATCCCCACTCATGTTTAATACACAGGCATGCCCCCGGCCCATGCCACCCCATTCGTCCCCGCACATCGGAATGCATCCGTCTTGTTCGATGAACCACGGATCATGACATTGCAGCATCGTATTGTGGTCGGTGATCGAGACAATGTCCGCCCCAAAGCTCGCTGCTTCCAAAATGCGGTTCTGAACCGTGTCCCGGCCATCGCTGTAGTCCGTGTGGGTATGATGCGCGAAATAGATCCACTGTAAACCGGCGGGCGGTGCCACGCCTTCGGCTGCACCCTCCGCTGTCTTTTGAAGCGTCATGTTGCTGAAAGCACCGGCGGGCATCGCTACAAATACAGCCATTACCAGACTCAGCCAAGCGCTTTGATGACACGCAAACATTCCAACCTCCCCAGTACGTTGTACAGGCTCATTTCCAGCATGATATGGCAACCCTCACCCCAAATTTTACTGAGAAATCCAAGAAATAGCAAGAACATGTATAAAGAGGCATTTGCGAAATAGGCCTTTTTCTCCTCTGGGTAAATGAAAAAGCAACGATTCGGCTGTGCAATGCCAGTAATTTACCCTGTATCTTTTAATTTTTAGATAGAAAGGCCTATTTCGCAAATGCCTGATAAAGACCCTGTTCGATAAATTCTTGGGAAGGACATGGTTAGCCCGGACGGCGTTGGAATCTGGACTCACGTTCCTGAAAGTCAGATGTTCCAATGGAACCCTGATAAGGAGATATGATTTAATTGCAGTATGGGTATGATCGCGTGTGACAGCAGGTATTTCCGCACCTGCGGTGCGAAGGAGAAAGGCGATCAAACCGGACTAATTTCAATGTCGCCGAGTGCTTCTTGTAGCACGAGGAGATCAACGGTAAAGGAGTTTCCATGAATTCCAGAACTAATCGCCGCCAGTTTCTGAAGCATTCTCTTGTTGTGGGTACAGCGCTGGGTCTGCCATCCATTGTGCCCTGCTCGGTTTTCGGTGCGGAGGGCGCGAGCGCGCCAAGCAACAAGATTACCCTGGGGTGCATCGGCGTGGGCAGCATGGGCACGGATAACATGAACAAGTTCCTCGGCCTTCCCGACTGCCGGGTTGTCGCCGTATGCGACACGTATGAAGACCGCCGTCAAAAAGCCAAGGAGCTTGTCGATGCCCAATACGGAGACACCGGTTGCACCATGTACGGCGATTATCGCGAGTTGCTTGCACGCAAAGATATTGATGCCGTGATGATCGCGGTCCAGGACCACTGGCATGCTCTGATCGCCATCGCGGCGGCAAAGGCGGGCAAGGACATGTATTGTGAGAAGCCCCTGGGCGTATCCGTGGAGGAATCCCGCCGCATCCGCGACGTGGTCCGGGAAACCAAACGTGTGTTTCAGACAGGTACGTGGCAGCGGTCACTGCCTGATTTTCAACTTGCATGCACCCTGGCCAGGAACGGATACCTCGGCAGGATCCATACGGTTGAGGTGGCCACGGAAGGCCCAAAGTACCGCCCCAAATACAAGGGCTCGCTTGATCCCCAGCCTGTGCCCGAAGGATTCGACTGGGCCATGTGGCGCGGACCCGCCCCGGACAAGCCGTACAATCCTGGGCGTGTGGCCTGGCCGGACTGGTACCTGATTTTCGATTACTGCACCGGATTCATCTCCAACTGGGGCGTTCATCATCTCGATATTGCCAATTGGGGCTGCCCAAAAATCGGCGATGACTCCTTCGAACTCGAATGCACGGCAACCTATCGAAACGAGGGCTTCACCGACAACGTCGACATGTGGAACGCGACATTCACGTATGCCGGGGACTTCAAGATGCTGTTCAGCGACAGCGTCCAGCGGAAATCGGGATGCCGCTTTATCGGCGACGCGGGCTGGGTCCACGTGGACCGCTCAGGCATCTGGGCCGAACCCGAATCCTTGTTAAAGGTTGCATTCAAAGACACCGACGTAGCGCTTACCGACTCAACGCATCATGGAAACAACCTGCTTCAGTGCATCCGTTCCCGCAAGGATCCGGTCTCGGACGTGGACGCCGCCCATAAGGCCTCGATCCTTGGGATGCTCGCGGATATTGCAGCCCGCACGCATAAGAAGCTTAAATGGGATCCAAAGACTGAACGTTTCCCTGGACAGGACGAAGCCAACAGCATGCTCAAACGTCCCATGTACAACGGGTGGAGCCTGTGACCATGATTACGCGCCGCCCATGCCCAGTCTGCATACTCTTGGCTGTCGTCTGCCTTGTTTGTTTTGGAGCCGCCGTGGCGGAAACGCCCTTCGGATGGCGCGTTGGGACGGCAGCCTGGTGTTTCAACCAATTCTCCTTCTATGAAGCGATTGACAAGACTGCTTCGATTGGCATGGGAAACATCGAAGCGTTCGAGGGGCAGCGCGTGATGCCCGGCGCGGAAATCAAGCTCGACACGGCCTTGACTGATGAGGTTATTTCGCAGATCCGCGTCAAGCTCGATCAATCCACGGTGAAACTCACCAGCATTTACATTCATGACATTCCCGGTGATGAAGCGGCGTGCCGCCGCATTTTTGAGTTTGCCCGCAAGCTCGGTGTGGCGTTTATCGTCTCTGAGCCTGCGCCCGAAGCCCTCGATGTCATCGAACGATGCTGCAACGAATACAATATCAACCTTGCCATCCATAATCACCCCAAGGGAAGTTCGCGATACTGGAATCCAGAAGAGGTCGCGCGCGTTTGCCAAGGGCGCGGTCCGCGCATTGGCGCGTGTGGCGACACCGGGCATTGGCTGCGTTCCGGCTTGAAACCTGCCGATGCATTCCGGATTCTGGGGAAGCGCCTCCTGGCCGTCCATCTTAAGGATCTCAATGTGGCCGCGATGGACGCGCATGACGTGCCATGGGGCCAAGGATGCGGCGAGCTTGAACTCGCCTTGCGCACGCTCCGCGAACTTCGGATCACTCCGGCCCTGTTTGCGGTCGAATACGAATCTGAAATGGACAACAACCTGCCGCGTGTCGAAGAATGCGGAAAGTGGTTCGCCCAAACGCTTGAAACGCTAGCCGCCGAAGCCAATCACGAAGATCCGCTGTTTGCAGGGTGGGCCTCCATCGATATTACCCCGCCCAAGCCTGCTGCGCTGGTGGGCCAATTCCATAAACGAATTTCCACGGGGGTTCTTGACCCGCTTACCGCCACCGCGCTTGCACTGGAAACCCGAGGCCCCAACGATATCAAAGAGCAAGCGGTGCTGGTTTCGTGCGACCTGGTTTCCATCGAGAAACGTATTACGGACCGCGTGCGTGGGACCATCAAAGCGCAATTGCCCGATCTCGATCCCGGCAAGATTATAATCAATGCCACCCATACGCACGATGGCCCCGGCCTTCGCGACGAAACGTTCAAAGGCCGATATGATGTCAGCCAAGATGCGGGGGTGATGACCGCTTCGGAATACGGCAATTTTTTCGTTCAGCAAGTTACCCAAGCGGTTGTGGAGGCATGGCAGAACCGCTCCCCCGCCGGTATGAGCTGGGCGCTTGGCTCCGCCGCCGTCGGCATTAACCGCCGTGCCCAGTATTTTAACGGCACAGCCCTCATGTATGGCGACACGAGCCGCGAGGACTTCGCAGGATTCGAAGGAAGCGCCGATACGGGTGTTCAACTGCTCTTCTTCTGGAAACCGGACAAAACCCTCACCGGCATGATAGTCAACATTGCATGCCCTTCGCAGGAAACGGAAAGCCTGTCGCAGTTCTCCGCGGATTTCTGGCATGAAACCCGGCAGGAACTCAAACAGCGCCACGGGGAGGGCATATTTATTTTTCCGCAATGCGCGGCCGCGGGCGACATTTCGCCGCACCGCATGTTCCGCAAAGCCGCCGAGGAGGCGATGTTGGCGCGCAAAGGCATATCGCGCCGTCAGGAGATAGCGAACCGGATCACACATGCCGTGGACGATGTCCTTCCAACGGCCTTAAACGACATTAAGTTTGCGCTCGCCTTCAAGCATCTCCTTATCGACGTGGATCTGCCCGAGATCCAGCCCCCAAGAGAACCTTTTTACGAAACCGATTCCGTGCATCCCGTGCGGTTTCATGCGCTCCGGATAGGCGATATCGCCATGGCCACAAATCCGTTCGAATTCTTTCTCGACTATGGATTGCGCATCCAGGCGCGCACGCGCGCCATATTGACGTTCCCGGTCCAGCTCTGCGATGCGGCGTCCGGATATCTGCCTACCGCCGAAGCCATAAAAGGCGGGGGATATAGCGCGGACAAGTTTATCGTGAGCCCTGAAGGAGGTCAGATTCTCGTCAATGAAACCGTAGAGGTCTTGAATTCGCTTTGGCCTTGAACTCCCTCCTTTTTCGTCATAGCACCATTACGAAAGAGAGGGGTGTTGAATATGGGCGGGAAAAAGCGCCAAAAACTTCTTGTGCCGGTATCCGAACGGGGTTCAAGTCACATTGCCCAAGGCACGCTCCAATTCTTTCAGGAACGCCTCTATAACACTCAGCCCCTCCCGGGATACCGTCAGGAAAAGCGCGCCAGAAGCAAACTCTTCTACTTTCCCTGGCATGGGCTTGCACCAGCGCACCGATGCGGTCGTAACCACCGCCGGCCGATCCGGCAGGAAAATCGTCAACCGGAGTTCCTGCCCCACAGAGAAGTTTTGCTTTGTGTGTAGCATGGCCCCCTCGACGCTCAGGTCAAGAAGACGCCCCTTTACTTCGACGGTGTTCGTGGTCCGGTCGCCGGTATACCCACTTTCACATCGCACGAGCATCTCAATGTGAACCCGGCACTGATGGCGGATGACGCGCCGCCGTTCGCGTTTGATTTCTTTATCATCGGGCCCCTTCTGCCCGGCCTCAGCCATGGGATGGCTATTGTGCATTTGTTGTTGCATAAGTCCAATATGTCACTCCTGTTATGAAAAATAAGCACTCGCCGCAACCGTTCTCTTCACAGAACGGCTCTGCCTTTACTATTTTGCTCCGCCTTTCTTAGAAAAGCAACCCTCTTCCCATATAAATTCCGTATATTGCAGTTGATGGATTATCCGAAATTACATACGCTGACAATAAGTACGCAAGGTATATGCCCCGGTGGCATGCCTCCCGGTTTCTCCCAGCTTTGGGGGCATGCGTATGTTGAATCAGACGAAGTGTCCCGTCCAGAACCCTTATATACTAACAGCCCTGCTGCTGTTGTTTGCACTGCCTGCCATGAATAATCCTCTGTTTCCATGCGGGTTCGGGACAGAAACCGTCGTCCGTGCCTTCGTGGCTATCTTTGGCAGTGCCATCATCCTTTGCGTTACTTGCGCTTTTTATAGGTCACAATGGCCGCGCCAGGCTTTTCGTTAAGAGTGATTGAGATTCCCTGTTCCATTAGGGATTGGCCAAGAATCCGCGCGGGATTTTTCTCATCCACATTCTCGACCGTATACGGGACGGCTGCATCGAGGCCGTGAAGTGCAAAAGTCTGCTGCGCCGCATCACAGTTGCTTCTGCGGAAAGCCTGCACCAGCCCTTCGCCGAGATCGGGACGGTCGAATTGCCACACCAGCCAGTCCGTGTTCTCTGTGCTGTACGGTGTCAGCGGATAAAAGTCTCCGAAGAGATAGGGGCGCAGGATTATGTATTCGTTGAGCAGTCGACGCAGGAGATCCAGATCCACATTGGCCCAGCGATCTTGAAGATTCGGGACTGGTTTCATTGCCCACGCCATTTGGAGAGCGGGGCAATAGGCGCTGCGGAATCCATACACGGTCAATTTGTCAGTGAGGACGGTGCCTCCGCAGAGCGGTGTCCATGGAAGGAGCCCATACGTGAATCCCTGAACAAAGGTGGGATCAAATTCCGAGGAGCATTGCCAATCGCTTCGCCAGAGCACGATGCTTCGTTTAATCGTTTCCAGGTCGATCTTGCGCCCGCCTTCCGCGCAGTTGTCAATCAGAAGATTGGGATGATTCTTCAATAATCCATCCCAAAAATCATAGGAGCCCTGAATATAATGCATTGAACTGGCGCCGATGCGGTCCGGATTTTTATCTTCAGGCCATAGATTGCCGCCGTCCTGCCGGAAAACATCCACACTGAAATCCCTAATCACCTTGGAGAAGTGATCAATCATATGTTGGATAACTTCCGGTTTTCCCATATCCAGGCCGTGAAAAATCATGTCGCCATACTCGGGGCCGCCAAAAGGCTCGCCGAGCCATTCCGGATGCACTTTTCCAATGCCCACTTCGGGATGAACGCTCTGAGGGACCATCCAGAGCAGAAATTTCATGCCGCGTGCATGAGCGGCATCCGATAGCGGTTTCATCCCATCGGGGAAGAGATCTTTGTTGGGCACTTGCTGTGATTGGTGAGCGGGCCAGCCCAAACTCATGTCGGTCCAGCCGGCATCCACCCAGTAGCATTCCATGGGGAGATCATGGTCTCTCCACCAGTTCATTTCTTCAATGTGGCGGTTTGCGGGCATCCAGTTGCCCCAACTGCTATCTGTAATTAAGCCATTGAATGGTTTTCCACCGGGCATGGGCGAGTAATGTGCAAAGATGAATCGCCGCCACAGATTGTGCGCGCGAAAGGTATCGCCTTTCCACGAAAGCATCGCTACACGCATCCCGCGAACTTCCTCACCGGGATGCAGGCGCAGATGCACTGTCTCCAAGCCTGCAATCACCCGCATGGCGCCGCCAGCATTCCGGACAACCCTGGCCTTCCAAGGTCCGGTCCACCCTAAGCCAAATATTGTTCCTTGGCTTGCGGTTTCAATTTCAAAGAAAGGAAGCGACTCGACAGACGGACTTCCCCCCCGTTTTCCTCCGCCGCCATGCGAAGCAAAAACAATCTCTGCACCGGGCACAATCTCCTCCCGCAAATCGGCAAAATCGGAAGATTTGGCTTGACTGCCCCTTCCATGGTGAAGGGTCGCAGCAGTATTCCCATCAAAGGGCAGTAAGAGATCCACACCTTGAATATTTTCGAAGACTCCGCTGTCCTGCTCACTGTTATTTTTAATCAATACAAGCCACTCAACAACAGGATAATCGGAATATTGAATCGACTGACAGCGTATCTCCACTTCCTGCGAGGGGCTGGTCCATACAAGGGTGTGTTCTGTGCGGACAGAATCCAGCGGTGTCACAGATTCCTTTACCCTCCAACTTGGAGCCAGTTCTGCAAATGGGCGCCCATCATACGAGAACGAGAACGGGAAGGAGGATGCCGCCGCACTCAGATGCGTTTCAGCCCAATGTTGCATTTCTGTGCGTTCATCCGCCGAGGGCGAGACACCCCACACCGCTTCTCCCAAAGCAAGCACTACTGCAATCAACACCATTAATACGTCCTTTTAGGGTGCTTCTGTTTTTTTCACACCTCCCGGACGCTTACCATACACCCAGAATATTGTGGAAGCAAATGGTGGAATCCACATTAATGGGAAGACTGGACCATTGGGAAACCTTCCACTCCAAAAAAGATTGAACGCATAAAATGCGCCAACTCCGAATAGTCCCAGCAAAGCGCCTGTGGCAGGCCACATAACGGCGGCAAAAACGCCAACACACCAAACCAGCAGACACCACGTAAGCAAGCTTTCCACACTGAGTGTCATTAATGGCGGATGCGAACCCTCGCCAATCATAATCACCAAAAACACCAGCACAATGAGCGCCCCAAGCACCAGGCCTGCCCAGCGCAGCACCTGAAAGGTTATTCCAAGCCCGTTTCGCATATCCCATTCCTTTAATGTTGTTTCACCTATAAAACAGGACACATTCACCATGCATAATGTATCATGTCTAACAGTTAGATGTCAAGCATTAATAACGGGCAGAACTACGTTATGCATGCGGATTCGACACGTTTCGTGTTCAAGGAATTTAATTGTCGTTGCTCTTGAATAGACCGGGGCAATACCCGTCTTCGCTGCCTTCACAGGCATGATACCCGCCGGAATTGAAGAACTGAATAATGCGAAGGAGTTCGGAGAGGTTGATCAACCAATCCTGAGCGTTGTAGTCGCTGGCATGCGGGGTACAGGCCGTATCGCCGGGACCGGGCGCATACCCGTCTTCTGTCCCTTCTGCGCAATGTAACCCGCCCGAATTGAAAAATTGGATCACGCGCAGCAATTCAGACAGGTTCACGAGGCCGTTGCAATCCTGGTCAGCAGTATGGCAAGTAATCTCGCCTTCGCCCTCGCCTTGGCCTTCGAGTGGACCCTCTTCACCGCCTTCACCCTCCTCCAGCGAGCCTTCGGAGGGCACGCCCTCGACTTCACCTTCGATCTGTCCTTCTTCACCGCCTTCTCCTTCGACTTCACCCTCGATGGGACCTTCTTCACCGCCTTCGACAGCGCCTTCTCCCTCGACTTCACCCTCGATGGGACCTTCTTCACCGCCTTCGCCTTCGACAGCGCCTTCTCCCTCGACTTCGCCTTCAACCGGCCCTTCTTCACCGCCTTCACCTTCAACGGGGGTGATATCGTAGACCGCAACATCATCCACGGCGAATCCGTCGAAATCGTTATTCGCCGCATCAACGGAATTGAATCCGAACCGGACACGAATCACGGAACCTGTATAGGCGGAAAGATCCAGCGCGGCCTGTTTCCACGCCCCACTAGGATCGCATAGGTGCGGCGGGGTTTCCTGCACAAGGCTATTGTCGGTCAGTACTTCAAATGCCCCGCCATCCGCGGAAATTTCCACAGTGGCGTAATCATACCCGGGCGCGCTGAGTTCGGTTTCGAGGAAATACGCGAAGCGCAGTTCAGGCGTAATGGCCGTAGTCAGGTCAATTTCAGGGGAAGTGATCACCCCTTGTTCGGCATCCCCGTAGTCGTAGGAACAGAGGGAGGTTTCGCCGAAATACATCACGAATGACGACGAATGTCCTGGATCGGCGGCAATACAGGTATCTGTTCTGCGCCAAAGGCCCAGGGCTATGCCGAAACTGTTATCGATTTCGAATCCATCCAATCCGTCTTCGAAATCCGCGGAGAACAGGAGAGAGCCAGATGGGGAAGCGGTACTTTCCAGACACACGTCCACTTCTCCCTCTCCTTCGATTTCACCTTCGCCTCCGCCTTCCCCTTCTACCGCGCCTTCGCCAGGCATGGGCAGGATGCATGCGCTCCAACTGGTGATTTCCGCGGAATGTGTATCGGCATTCAGCACATGAAGCGTCCACGTGCCAGCGGCGGATTCACCGTCCAAAGCGGACAACAACGAGGCCGGGCGGAAAGAGCCGGTATAGGGCACGGTTCCATCGTAAATGCTTATCGCGGCCTCATCGTCGAAAGTGGTGCCCGTAAAATTGGCGCCGGCGGAGGCCGCGGTTTCCACCAGCTTCACTTCATTCCCGCCGGGCGATTCGAGGAAGAGCGAGATATCGGTCGCGTCACCGCAGGCAAGGGTAAGGGTTATGTTGATATCCGCGATAGAGATGGTATCGGCCACCTCAATGGAAGAAGCGCCGCCGCCTTCTGCAGGGACGGTCACCGGGGTATCCGCGGCGGTGTATGCCGTGCAGCCTTCTTCACCTTCCCCTTCCCCAGTGGCCTCGGATTGAATGCACAAATGCCAAGCGTTCAACGTTCCTTCACTATTGCTCATACCGGTGATCGTGAGTTGCCAAACACCAGCCATGGATTCGCCGTCAAAAGCGGAGAAGGCTTGTTGCGGAATGTACGATGCATTATAGGGCGGATAGCCATCGTAAATGCTCATGGCGGCTTCATCATCCAACTCCGTCATTTCAAAATTCTCACCGTTATGGTCCAGCTCACTAAAAAGAAGGACCTCGGTTCCTTGCGGGGAGGTAAGACGCAGTTCAAACGCAGAGGTAGATTCACAAGGCATGTCGAAAACCATATTGAGATCCTGGATCACGCCTGTATCAAAGATTTCGATAGAGGAGGTTGTTACGCCGCCACTATCGATCGTGACAGGCGTGTCCACCGCCGGGTATTGGGTACAACCGGATTCGCCCTCGCCTTCACCCCCCTCTGTGGACAGACATAAGGACCAACTGTAGCGTCAGATCGTAATCCTCACCGGACAACGCGCTGTCGGCCACATGCAGTTTCCAGGGGCCGTTTGCCGGTTCTCCTATGAATACGGACAACGGCTGAACCGGACGGAAAGTGCCCGCATAAGGTGCGGTTCCATCGTTAATCGATACTGACGCCTCGTCATCAAAGACCGTGTTAATCATGTTATACCCGGTGCAGTTTTGATCAATGAGATAGACGATTGTGCCAGACGGCGATTCCAGACTGAGCGTCGTTTCATTGTTGGCGTATTGGGTAATGTTGACGGTGATATTCACGTCCATCACCGTGCCGCCTTCGGAAACGCTCACACCGGCCACCATCGAAGTGCCGCCGATTTCCGGCGCGGTTTGCGCCCAGGTGTATTCGGTGCAAGGTTCTTCGCCTTCGCCTTCCCCGGAAGTCTCAGACACATAGGTGATCACAAGCCGGGGTTGTTTGTCGGCGTCGGGATGTTCACGGGAGGCAAGGCGTTTAACTCCGGTGATGGTGCTTTCGTCCGATTTCAGCATCCAGCCATTATTGCTATCCGGCTGGTCTAGCCAAGATTGAACATCGGCGATAATCTGGGCGCGCGATCCGCCGGGCAGCGACGCAATCGTCCACGAACCTTCGCCGCCAATCGCTGCTTGGGCCGTAGTTGTACCCTGAACATCGCCGCCGATCATGCTCCACCATTCGCCGCCGCTGAAGCGATGCCGCCAGGTTACGTCATCAGTGAGGGCCGTCGTGCCTGCAGCTTCATCGCCTTCCGCGTCCGAAGCGCCTTCTCCCCAACTCCGCGCTATTTTGGTAATGGTCAGAGAAGCATTGGATTCGCTGTTGAGGTATTCGTGATACAGTTTTAGCTGGGCATCCACAATGTGCGCGTCGGCAGGAAGGATGGACGCCACGTCAAACTGAAGCGCGGCGCGGCGTTTCAGCGGGGATGCGTCGTCCGAAAGCCCGGCAAAAAGATACTGGCCGCTTCCGTTGGCAATAGTGCCATACAGATCAAAATAAAGGGTTGCGTCTTTTACGGCCCCGATGGCGGCCATTTGTTTTGGCAAAAACGAGCCGGGGATGGAATAATCCTGATCCATGGTGAGGAACAACGGATTATCCACCGACGTGATATCGCCAGACCATTCCCCCAAGGCATATCCAGCCGCGGGAAAGGCCACCACAGCCACTGAATCCCCATCATTGAACGAGCCGGTATAGGGCAGGGGACGCGTCACACCATTTACGCGAATGGTCCCGGGCCCTTCGGCATCGATGGAAAGCGTGCGTACTTCACATTCGCGGAAGGCGGCGGATATGGTTTTGTTTTCAGCAAGTGACACCGTAATGGGGTTTTGCGACGAGTCTACATCTCCGGACCAAGAAAGAAATTTCCACCCAAGAATGGTGGGAACCGCTTTTAGTTGCACGGATTCACAGCGGTCAAAGGCAGCACTGTAAGGAAGCGTCACGCCAGCGCCATCCACTTCGATGCCACCCTGCCCGGCCGAGACGTCCAGATCGAGCGAAGCCGTACCAGTAGCCAATTCCCAAACGAGATAAAAATCGGTTTGTTCCACCGTAGCTGCTGCAATGTGGTAGACGGTTCCAGCTTCCACACAACACGTGACTCGCTGGCGCCCATCTAGCAATTGCCGTCCGGGCGCCGTCTCCAATTCGGCCAAAGCCTCCCCCGTGTAAATATCCACAAACACTCTGAACGCGCCATAGGCGGTAGTAACCGAGAACAAGCCGTTGGCGGGCGCCATCCAGGTGTACCATACGCTATGGTTGGCCGAACCAAAATCCGCATGCGTGGGTTCGTCTGTCTCCTTGGTTGCGCCAAGAGTGCTCCCCGGCTTGTCCCCCGAACTTGCAGAACCTAGGTTAAGACTATCCGCAAAATTATCATTCACATTCCACGTCAGAACAATATTTCCCGATGCGGCGTTATAGCCGTCGACCGCGATGGCATAATAAGTGCCCTGCATGGGAAAGGAAACCGTGCTGTATATCACGCCGCTGGCCGCATTGTTATTAGACGCCACCAGGGTGAGGTTGTTTACGCTGGACCCGGTATACACCGCCAACGTCGTGTTAAATGACGAGCCCTTTGTAGTAAAGGTGACGGTGTTTCCGTCACCACCCAGTTCCACTACAGGCGGGTCGAAACGCCACCAGACAGATTTTCCACCCGCGTTCCCGGCATGGTTGGGTTCGCCCGTCTCTTTGCTCGCGCCCACATTACTCGCCTGTGCCACGCCGCCCATGCCGCGGATAGTCTCACGATCCGCGAACATATCCGTGGCGGGCATGGATTCAATCTGCCAATTCAGAAAAATGTTTCCGGTCTCCGTATGGGCCCCGTCCGCAGCCCCATCCACGAGAATATGGAAGGACTGTCCTGCTTCGGCGAGAAACAACACTTCGCTCTGTTCGCCGTCTGTATCGTCATTGAAGGCGATTTCAGTAAGCGCATCAGGGCTGGTTCCCGTGTAAGCGCCGAGAACGGTGTTGAAATCGCTGCCAACGGTATCAAAATATACGCGGCATTTCTTCGGGGCATTCCACACCCACCACACCGAGCGGATTTCCGGACCGTGGGCGGTTTCGCCGGTCTCGCCGGTCGCGGAGAAATTATGCCCCGTCGTGCTGCCCCTTTCGCCGCCGATGGCAACGGCATCGGCAAAATTATCGTTCAATGGCACGGAGAACAATGCGCAATTCATCGTGATATAGCCATTTGCGATTGCGGAGCCATCCACTGCAATGCGATACGTGGTTCCAGCGGCGGCGGTAAAGGTTACCTGGCTGGACGCCTCTTTGTCACCCCCATCGGCGGCCACCAAGGTAAGCGTACCCACCGAGCCGCCGGTATACACGGCCAATTGCGTATTGAAACTGCTGCCGAACGTGTCGAGAAAACACAACCCGCTTTCTGAAGGGGTGTAATGCCACCACAGGGATTTCGCGCACGGTAATCCTGCGTGATTTGGCTCACCCGACTGCACCGTGGCGCAACGGTTGTCACCATACTCGGCGGCCCGGTATGCGCCGGAGGGGTCTTGGTTCATCATGATTTCGCGGGCATCGATGAAATCATCGTTATACGCCGTCTTCGGGGTGAGAGTGGCATCGCCGATCAGCACCATGCCATAGCGCCAATGGGGATCATTCGGCAGGGCGTTGTACCAGCTCACAAAGGCCCTGCCAAAACATGCGCTTAATTGAAGCGAGGTGTAGAAATGAACATCGTCCAGCATGCCGCCGGATTTTGTGCTGCCCACGGCAAGCAAACCGCCGCCTTCGGGATTCAACACGGTTGTGCCGCCCAGGAAATCCGCGGCGGTGTAATCGCATCCCGAACAGACAAACAGTGAGTAAAACCGTGCCTGCGGATCGATGTCCCGGTACGTTGCACAGGTCACATTGCCCCAATCCTCTCCGTCCGCTTCACTGAACCCATGCCCGCCCGGATATCCATGCGACCGGATATGAAGCATTTGCACCGGATTCGCCAGACGCTCCATGTAATCCGTGGCAGTGGTTTCGTTTCGATCATATATAGCGGTTACCAGGCAGGGATCGTAAACCCGCTCGGCATTTGTCTGGTCGCCCGGACCAAACGCTGACCAGTCGTCATCGGGGTACACCAGCATGCCGGTGTACGACTGCCGTTGAAGGCGGTAGCGGTGATTGCGCGTGAAATAGCTGTTCATCAAGTCGACTTCATCGCCCAACTTCGGCATGTTGTGCGTCGGCAGGCGGCACACCCAGATTTCCAGTTCGCGGACATCATCCGTCTCGGTCCAGGTGTCGTAAAAGCCATTACCCGCCACCACTTCGCGATCATTGAGTGTGTCAGACCAAACACCGTCCAGGTCCATGTAATGCAAATCACAGGGGAATGCCTCACGCTCCCAGTTGCCGGCGTTGTTTTTCTGCATCACTTCATATTCAATATAGGAGATGTCCCCCATGAGAACCGCGCCCTCAATCGATTCGGGCTCAGCATAGGCGTCCTGAAGCGTTTCGCGCACAAACCCCGGCGTGCCGCCCCAGACATCAACCACAAAGGTCGAATACCCGGTATCCGCAAGGTCCGCCTGGTATTGGGCGAGGGCATCCCCTATCTCCAAACGGAGATTATGTTCGACCAACAATGCGATGCGCGGCACATACTTGCCCGTTGGGGCCTTGGCCTTGACTTCGGAGCCGGGAACGCGCTCGATCCGGTTCTCGCCCTTCCAGACCGGCGCCACGCGCTCTGGACGAGGCGCGCCCGTCTCATCCCGCCACTCGGTCATTTTCACCTGCCGTTGCGGAGTCCCATTCGACATCTGCGCGACCGCTACGGAACTGCAAAATAAAAAAGCTATTACTGTTACGGTTTTGAAGAGATCCCCGGATGTCCACATAACTACGTACTCCTTACTGTGGCAATTCCCCAGGCGGATTCGTCTCCGGCATCCATTGCGCGCAGGAATCCTCTGCAGCACCTGCCTCTCCGCCCAAGATGACTCTGTCTGGGTTCTAGTATCGCATTTCCAATAACAGAACTTCCATATTTCCACATGCTTGGCAGGATAGCCCCAGCCCTGCCATCGAAATGTCCTGGCGTTGTTTTGATGTTCGTGGAAAAATGAAAACAGACGAGCAAGCAAGTTCAGAATCTTACAGCACCGGTAACGGCTTTTTAGTGTGTTTATGCCGTTCCGGGACAGAAGCCGTCTTCGGTACCCTCGCCGGGGCAGGCGTGATACCCGCCCGAGTTGAAGAACTGAATGATGCGAAGAAGTTCCGACAGACTTATTTGCCAATCCTGGGGATTGTAATCGCTGGCGTGCGGGGCGCAGGCCTGATCGCCGGGGCCAGGCGCAAAACCATCTTCCGTACCCGTTTCGCAATGGAAACCGTTCGAATTGAAGAATTGGATTACACGGAGGAGTTCCGAAAGGCTGATCTGGTGGTCGCCATTTTGGTCTGCTGTGTAAATTACTGTTTCCCCTTCGGTTAATCCTTCACCTTCCTCCGGCGATCCTTCGGAGGGCATACCTTCCCCCTCTCCCTCCGTCTGCCCTTCCGCGATCCCTTCGATTTGTCCCTCGGCATTCCCTTCGCCTTCACCCTCGGTTTGTCCTTCAATGACTCCTTCCTCTTCTCCTTCCGAACCAGGATAACGGCTTGGATTCAATGCCGCCTCGATGTACTGCATTTTACCGGTTTCGTAGTCGTCGCTGGTGACGAAGTACTGATATTCTTCACCATTGGTAAATCCGTCCGCATCGGCATCCCCCGAATACCCGATATGCTCGCCAAGCTGAATGTAATCCGCGGGATTTGGGGTGGTAAGGCCGGGGATAAACTCGCCAAGCTGCTGGTTCAACATGGAAATCAGCAGAATCGGCAGGATGGAGGAAATGGGGTCGCCCAAGGTGATATATCCCGCCAGGATGGTATCGGCGCCCGGAAGGAATCGTATGGGAAGGCCCTCGGTTCCACCCAGGTTTTCCACCATATGTTGATAGTTGTTTTCCCAGGCTTCCGCCACAATGGCATGCGTTACGCCGCCCGTTGCGGAAAGATCCAGTGCAGGGTCGTTCACACACGCCGTGATCAACGCAAATTCATACGCTTCGAGATATCCATTGCCAAGAATGACCACGGGATCTTCACCGAAGTCCACGCCGCCGTTCATATCGCATTCTTCCGGGACAAAGGACAGCCCCGTCACGGACCCTTCGGCATAGCGGTGGTAGGGATAATAGGACTCCTGCAACGCACACATCGCAGCCTCAAAATCCCCCGGCGCGGGGGACAGAAGATCTTGAAAGGGGAACACACCATTGGCGGAAAAATCGCCGTTGCCCGCTCCTGGACCACCCAGGGGATTAAGATCCGCATCGATAATCGTGTCGTCATCCTGCAGCAGCAATACGGGCGAACCGGGTTCCGCGTTCATATTTACCGTCACCGTATAGAGCGCATCTGCTCCCGTCACGGATTCGATAGCCGCCCCGGGTACTGGGCCGTATTCCACGGTGGCGGGCGCGAAATCGGTTGCATCTACACCCGTGACCGCCTCGCTGAATCTGACCTGATACGTATACAGCGGCGCCGCCGCATCGGTCTGGCGGATCTCCAGGGCTTTGGGCCACGAGAGCCAGGTTTGGAAAAACTCACTCACGCAACGGCGCGCGATTTCCATATACCCCTGTTCCGTTAAATGCCCAAAATCATCGATCAACAGGTCCAATGGGCAATTGAGCGCCGGATCGCCGCCAGGATATGGGGTATAGCCGGGATATCCTCCCGGCATGGGCAGCACCCCCGGTGCAATAGGCGGGTCGGCCTCCGGCACGCCATAGAGATGCTGGAGCAACCCGAAATTATGCACAAAGAACACCCGGTCTCGAGTATCCATAATGGATTTAATGGCGCTGTACATGTTCACCCAAGCAGTCTGAAAACGAAGCAGATCAATGCCCATTTCCGCCGCCATGTCCTCGGGAAGATTGCCATACGCCGTGCCGCACAGCGTGATGCGTATGTCTGGGCGCATCGCCAGAATGGCATCCACCAACTCCGTGATATGACCGGCAATTGCGTCGAACAGCCATTGTTCATCCCATTCGGGGTGGTCGAGAAAATCCTCCCAATCCACTTCCCGCCCAAGATCCTCGGGCAGCACATTCACCGTGCCACTCAGGAAATCATTTGGGCCCAATGTGATATTCACAATATCGATGGTGGGATACCGGTCGAGTTCAGCTCTTACATCTGCAATAAAGTCCGCTTGTTTGTATTCACAACTCTTGACCCCCATGATCGCCGTGCGCGAACCCACCTCAAGGAAACGCTCCAGCCCCGGAAACTCAGGCAAGACGGTTTTGAAAGAACGGAATCCCCACAAGAACGCATCATAGCTGTCGCCAACCAGCAAAATCCGCGGCACGGGATCTTCCGTGGCCTGTCCGTTCATTGCCAGACAGAGGAACAACACGCCTCCAAGAACACTGCGTCCTATGATTCCCATCGTTTTTGCACCCATACTTTTTTCCTTTACACCAACCACGCACGGTGGGCCCATCTATGTACTGCACCTTGGCGCGTGAATCCTGCCCCGCGCCCCGGGTTTCCACCCACTTTCCACTGCGTTTGAATAATAATGCAGCGAATTAAATTATACTGCGCCAATACTTTATGATTCGATTAGAACCTAGCACAAAAATTGTGAAGAAACAAGCCGCTTCTCCATTTGGAAAAAGGCATGCTTCTCCATTACATTTGTTTTCTGGTATGTATCTGAAAACGCAAATATTCATAAGGTGATAGCATGCGGAAACGTGGTTTCCTAGTGATTGGATGGATGGTTTGGTCCGCCTTTAACGCTATCGGGGAGAACGCACTCGAACTGCGGGACGTCCAATTCACCGCGGCGGTGGACGAAACCACGCAAGCCTATGTGCTGGGATTGCCGCAAGACTTCGATCCCGCACAGGAGCATGACACCTTGATCGCGCTGCATGGGCATGGCTCCGACCGCTGGCAATTCGCCAAAGACCCAAGGGATGAATGCCGCGCCACGCGGGATTTTGCGATTCAACATGGCATGTTGTTCGTATCGCCGGATTACCGCGCGAAAACCTCCTGGATGGGGCCCAAAGCGGAAGCCGACCTCGTACAGATCATCGGCGATCTCAAGAAGCAGTACCGCATCCGCCACGTATTTCTCTGTGGCGGGTCGATGGGCGGCAGTTCCGCGCTCACTTTCACCGCTTTGCACCCGGATCTTATCCATGGCGTGGCCGCAATGAACGGCACTGCGAACCATCTCGAATATGATCAGTTTCAGGACGCCATCCGGGAATCCTTCGGGAAGACCAAGCAGGAAGCTCCACTCGAATACAAAAATCGCAGCGCCGAATACTGGCCGGAACGGTTCACCATGCCGGTGGCATTCACGGCCGGTGGCAAAGATACCCTGGTGCCGCCGCACAGCGTCTTGCGATTGGCGGCGATCCTTACAAAACTGGGACGTCCCCCCTTGATGCTGTACCGCGCAGAAGGCGGTCATTCCACGACGTACGAGGACGCCAAAGCAGCCCTGGAATTCATTCTCACTCCATCCCCGGCCACCCCTCCGTCTACAACAGCGCCATGATCCGCCCTGTTTAATATGATCCTATTTAATTCCACCAATTGCAGCCGGGCGCATGTTCGGGTAAAATATAAGCATGAATCCTGAACATACCTATGGGTTTCTCCGCCGGATGCAGAATATGCTCCGTTTGACGGTGGCGATGTGCGTCGCCGCACTGATTGTGCTTCCGTTTCATGTGGTTTCTTCAGACAAGACCCTCGATGAAACAGAGAGGGGCGCACAGTTGCACGACACCGCGTGCGAAACCGCCGAGGTGGTCCAGTGGGGAAATGGCTCCCGCGATACGGGATTCCGCTTCACCTTCACCTCATCGGTGAGCAGCCCAGCCTGGGCCAGGATCTGGAATGATTCCTATGCCCGGCTATTGCCGATCGATAGCGCCGCCGCTTCGGCGCCATCACGGCCTTTGCGTCTTCTCCAACACGCTCTCCTTCTATGAGCCGATTCTTTTTTCTGCACGAAACCGGTTAAACTTCCCGCCCAACCAGGGCGTGGCAGCTTCTTCCGTATTCAACCCTCCCCACAAATAACGCTGGAAAAGAATGTTTCGCCGCGCCTCATCCGCAACTTCGGTCAGGCACGGCATCACGAAAGGAAAGATTATGGAGACCCCTCAGAACACCTGTTATTGCACCATTTGCAAGAAAAACGTCCCATTTCACATAAAAAATGTCGATCACAAAAAAGAATTCTTGCGCACCATCTGCACTCTGGGGCTCTGGCTCCCCATGTGGCTCAGCATAGCTTTGGTAAAAATCAAGATTTGTGATTTTTGCGGACAAACCGTGTCCGAAACATGATTCCCGGATATTGTTGGTTGCCGGGCCGCGGGAATCCTCCTGTAGTCCGGCAACCAAAATTTCACAGGGCTCAGTCATTGCCCAAGTGGCGCGCCAAAAAGGCGGAAACATCCACCGGTTGACGCGTGTGCGCGGATTCAATCGCTGCAAAAAGCAGCGCGGCACACTGGAGGTTATCCTCCAGGATGTTGGGCGGCGCATCACCGCCATTCAACCAGTGAACGAACAGTTCCGCAAGCCAGGCATTCTTCCAAACGGGTTGCTCCAGCAAAGACAATTCTTCTGAAGCGGGCGCCTCCCACGCCGGGCCGTGTAACACGTGGAGACGCCGCTGATCCAACTCGAGAGTACCGTCGCGGCATTCGGCGCGGATGTAATCATTTTCCCATCCGTTTAATGTACTGGCGTTGGCTTTGGCGCCTTCGTAAAAACACTTCACCCCATTCTCCATCATAATTGTCACCAAAGCCGTAGAATCCCCGGCGTACTCGCCCCACGGAGGATTCCACGCCACGGCATACACGACCTTGGCATTAGCGTTTGAAATGGCGCGCAAACAATCGAAATGGTGTACGGCACCCTCAATCAACAGCGGATCGGGAATCTGGTGGCGGAAGGCGACCCCCCAGCTTCCAAATTCCCGGCAATTGTGTGTAAACCGGTGCACAATGTAGTTCAACGGCCCGTATTTCCCGCTCTTAACGGACTGTTCAAGAGACTGCTTATCCTGATCAAAACGATGGCTCATGGTCACGGCCATTTTCAGGCCGGCGGCTGTTACCTTCTTATGGATACGAACACAGGCAGCCATGGTGTCGGCAATCGGCTTCTCACTCAAAATATGGCATTTGTGTTCGACAGCGATATCCACCATCGCTTCGTGTTTGGCGGGAGGCACGACGATAATAACGAAATCAGGCCGTGTGGCGGCCACCGCTTCGGCGGCATCCGTATACAATTGATCATCCCACAGACTCAGGTTCTCCTTCGCCGCCCGCAAAACCTCCGGATTGATATCAACCGCGGCAACCGCCTCCGCCAGCCCAAGCGCACGCAAGCGGGGCAACACCTCCGTGTACCAATGCTGACCCCACCCCCCAATGCCAATCTGAACGTAACGAAGCGGTTTGTTTCCCACCTCCAGCGCCTGTTCACTTGTTCGTATAACCGGCATGCCGTGAATCTCCTTTCCATTTCCCAATGTGAAGACATGTTTAGCGTTTTTAAAAATCTGGCTGTCAACTGCCCGGCAACCCGTCTTCCGTACACTTGCGAAGCATAGCAGGCGTAACGCCGAAGTATACCATGCTGCACCGGCAAAAATTGTACGCAGGCGGATTCAGCACACCCCCTTCATACTCGAAGTTTATTGCCTGGACGATCAAACGCACATTGGCTTTGTTTTCATAGAATGTCGCGCTCCCCTGACGCGCGATTCTTTGATCGAGCGTTTGATAGAACGCAATTCTCCTCTTCTGTTGGAAATCCCCTGGGAAAATATATGGGAGAAGCATTAAAGTCCCGGGCAAAAGCCGTCTTCGCTTCCCTCACAGGGGTGATATCCACTGGAATTGAAGAACTGGATCATACGCAGCACCTCCGAAAGATTTATTCGCCAATCCTGCGGATTGTAATCGCTGTGATGGGGGATACAGCTTTGATCACCGGCTCCTGGTGCGTAACCGTCTTCTGTTCCGTCTTGGCAATGGATTCCGTTTGAATTATAAAACTGGATTACACGCAGCAACTCAGACAGACTGATAATACCATCACCATCCGGATCGGCACTGTGGGTGCCTAGAACCACGAGTACGGTGCGCGTGATTTCCTCGGCGGCGTTGCCGCTGGAATCCGCCACGTTGTAGTAGAGGGTGTATTCTCCCGGAAGAGCGGTGTCTATAGGCAATCCTGTAACCACGATTTGATCTGAGATATCGCCATCGTAATTATCTTGTGCCATGGCGCCGGGATCAACGTAAGCCTCCCCGGTATTAACCGTTAAGGGATTATCCCCCAGCAGGGTGAGCACTGGCGGTGTAAGATCCACCACCTGTACCGTTCGCGTTGGAGGTATGGCGTCATTGCCCGCTTCGTCCCGTGCCGTATAGGTCAGTGTATACTCCCCTACCACCAAGGTATTCACCGTGCCCAAGGTGACAACGGTCACGGAAGGATCCAGGTTGTCCGTTACGGAAGCGCCCGGATCACTGAAGGTGTCGAACACCGAAATCGTCATTTCAGCATCGCCGTTCATTGTTACCACGGGGGGTGTGATGTCAATGATTAGTGCGCCGATTCCCGCATACGTTCCTACGTTGCCCGCAATATCCACCGCCTGCACCGGGATATCGTGCACGCCTTGGCCTAATGGATCGAGCAAATCATCCGCCAGCGTCCAGGTTCCATCGCCATTGTTCACAATCGGCGGATCTTGTCCAGCCAGAATCAGATGAATTTCCGACGTAGGCTCGTTGATAGTTCCAGACAATGCCGGGGAGGTGTCGTTCGTAACAAGGCTGCTGATCGTAACCAAGGGCGGTGTGCGGTCTATGTCCAGGGCGGTAACGTTGGTGCTCTCTCCGCTGTTGCCCACCGTATCGGCGCCGGATACCACAATAGTGGCATCGCCTTCGGGATCTGAAGCAACGACGGTGTAAATAAAGGTATAGAGAAGATCGGCGTTGCTGGCGAATTCAGCCAGATGCCCATTTACCATGACCATAGGCGGCTCGCTCAGCAGTTCTGATGCGGTGAAGGAGATATGCACGACACCCCAATCTTTGGCTGAGGGGGGATCAGACACAAATTCGCTGAACACCGGCGGTGTCCGGTCTACGTAAAGTGTATCGTTGTTGATGGTAGTCCCGGTGTTCCCCGCCACATCCGAGGCCATGACACTGATAACGGCCATCCCTTCTTCATCCGAAGATAGTATCGTGTAGTTATAGCGATAGTTGAGGCCGCTATTGTCAATATACGTAGCCGGTTCATCGTTGACCGTCACTACAGGCGTATCGGCCAGGATTTCTGAAGCGGTAAAATAGATTTCGGTAACATCGCCGGTATTGACACGATTGGGATTGGCTGAAAAATCCAGGAAGCTCGGGGGTGTCTTGTCCACGGTGAGCACATCGGAATTGCTTCCGGACCCAAGATTCTCAGCGATATCCGTTCCCGAAACGGTTATTAACGCGTTGCCATCAGCATCCGCGGATGTTACGAGATAATTGTAAGTGAATTGATGTGCATCCGAACTGACAAATGAGGCTGTGTGGCCATTTATATTGACATCAGGATTCTGAAGCAGCGTTTCGGAAGCCGTGAAGGTGATGGTTACGGGGGTATTTTCTTTGGCAAGAGATGGATTAGCCGCAAAAGAGATGAATGTGGGTGGTGTATTGTCAATGGTTAATGCGGTCACATCCGCGTAGGTGCCGGTATTTCCGGCCGAATCCACGCCGATAAAGCTGATGGCTGCCGCCCCTTCAGGGTCGCTGGGCTGAACAAGATAGGAATACCAACAATCCAATCCTGACATGTTTACAAATGTAGCGGGGTGTGCGTTCACCTTCACATCGGGATTCTGGGGAAGCGTTTCAGAAATCTTAAATGACAGAACAACCAAAACACCCTGTTTGGCGCGCGGGGGGATTGCCGCCACCGTGTTGAACGACGGAGGGGTATTGTCCACCGTCAATGTGTCCGTGCTGTCGTACGTTCCTGTATTGCCGGACAAGTCATTGAGGACCACGTGAATCGCCGCCGGGCCGTCCGGGTCGGAACCCGTCACCGTGTAATTATATGTATAGTCTAAGTTACGGCTTTCCGCGATACTCGCCAGGTGGCCGTTCACCGTTACAATGGGGTTTTCAGAAAGTGTTTCAGAAACGATGAACATTATGTTCACGCTGGTCCCGGTCTTCGCCATGGACGGGGCGACGTCAAAACTGGTGATAGCGGGCAGGTCTTTATCGATGTACAAAGCTGAGTCGCTACTTTGTTCCCCAGGGTGCCCGATAAGATCCGTAGCGGCAACCGCGATCAGCGCATAGCCGTTTGGGTCGGTCTCCAATACCGTATAGGTGTAGGTATAGACCATGGCGTTTTCACCAACGAAGAGGGCGGGATTCCCATTAACCGTCACCGCCGCCCCATCCATCAGGAGTTCTGAGGCTGTGAATCTAATCGTTGTGATCCCCCCGGATCCGACCGTGTCCGGGGTCGCAGTAATGGAGGAAATGACCGGAGGTGTGTTGTCCACGTTTAATGCATCATTGTTTTCTGAGGCGCCGTTGTTTCCGAACAAATCAACGCCACTTATGGCAATAAGCGCATACCCTTCTCCATCAGAGGACAGCACAGTATAGGAATAGGTGTAGTTTAGCCCATCGTTGGATTCAAAGACGGCAGGATTTCCATTGACGGTAACCGATGGATTGCCGGTCAAGGATTCTGACGCGGCAAAGGTTATCAGCACGTTGTTGCCTTCTTCAGCAATCGAGGGTACGCATGAAACGGTGATAAATTCCGGAGGCGTAGCATCAATATAGAATGCAGTGTCGTTGTACTGGGGACCAACCATGCCATTTTCCCATTCCCCCAGTAGTTGAATAACCGCTGCACCATCAGGATCTGACTCCTGCACGGTGTAGGAATATGTGTACGTGCTTCCGGAGAGCGATGCATACGTGGCAGCATGGTTATTTACTGTTATGACAGGAACCTCAGTCAATTCCACAGACGTATCAAACGAAATCGATACCGTCGTGCCCGGACCGGCGGCGGACGGGGTAGCGGAGATATTGGTAAATGGATATCCAAGATACCAGACATCGTTCAAAAGACCGGAACCGGTCTCGCCGCCCATGAGCCATAACTGTCCCTCAAACGACATCAGCAGGTGGTTCTTGCGTGGACTCCAGGGCGCCTCCGCGGTGTCTTGCGCCCAGGTAATTCCATCGTTGGAGCGCCAGACATCATTCAAGAGGGCTGCCTCCACCATGCCGCCTGTTAGCCAGAGGCGGTGTCCAAATGATGTGACACGATGATCAAGACGCCCCTGAAGAGCGTTTTCTTTTACTGGGAACAGACCGTCTGTTTGACTCCACACGGCGCCATCCTCTGAGTAGCAGATTGGATCGTCTGTGTTTCCTTCATCGTCTGTGCCACCCAGAACAAAAAGCCGCCCGGCATGACCGGTTGCGGCATGACCCTGCTTGCCAAGCCCAAACGAAGCGCCTGTATTTGTCCAGGAGGTCCCATTGGCGGTATACCATGGCGTATCCATTACGGTGAGAGAATAACCAGACCGGTATCCCCCGCCAAAATCCCAGATCTTATCCATAAAAACAGTATACGTTCGGTCGAACCATTCCCAATTGGACGAGGGCAGGTAGGGTCCGCCCGAGGCGAAAAGCAGTGTAGTTGCAACCTGATTCCAGTTTTCACCGTCCGGCGTGTTCCAGATATCGGAGGCAATGTCTGTTTCATCAGGACCATCCAAACCTCCCACTATCCATAAAAGACTGTTGTGCACGATTGCGGCTGCACTGCGCCGGGGAGTAAACGGCGCGTTCGCCAACACCTGTGTCCAGTGCGCGCCGTCCGTGGAACTCCACACATCGTTTTTTAACGATCCATCATCCCCGCCGACAACCCACATCTTCCCATCATATACAGCGCCACTGGCCCCCGTCCGGGCTGACCATGGGGCGGCAGGCGCAGCTTGCATCCATTGCAGATTCGCAGATTCCGGCGTGCCGAAATGAGCCGTGAGATTCATGTCCTGAGTCATCTCTACTTTAATAGGATCGGATTCGCTTTCCACGCTGCCCGTCCAGTTCAGAAAAGCCTCTCCGGACTCCGGAATGGCACTGAGGTAAAGAGAAGTTCCGTCTGCATACGTATTGGGATGCACTTCAATATTGTCAAAGAAACCATTCACATTCTGGCCCAAGGCCATGGAGAAATACTGTGTCTGTTGAAGATGAATGGCATCGGAGCTCAATACCAATTCCAACGGCTGACCGTGTTCAGCACGCCACACCTCGATATGCGTTCCGAGACATTTGATATAAATATCGTACCACACATTGGGCACGTGAGAAACGCTCATATTGGTTGCCAAGAAGTGCTCTGCGCCATCATAATCTTCTCTTATTCTTATACGGTCTGCATACGCTTGAATCCAGATACGTTGGGCCGGCGAAGCGTCAATATCACGGATTCTACATGTAAGTTCAATATACGAGGCATCGGGAGATTCCGTATACATAAAAGAATAGCGCACTTCAATGTCACCGACTAATTGTGAGCGTCCAAGAGCACCCCCAGAAGATGTTCGTGTTACGGCGCCATTGACGACCGTCCATGTGGATCCTGACCAACAGCTCCAGCCATTAATGTCACCATCAGCAAAATCATCATACAGCCATCCGGCCGAGGTAACCCGACCTGGACCATCCACGGTAGTGGTCAAGGTCTAGTCAGCAAAGACATCACCAGACCACAAGGAAAGTAAGAACCCCATGGTTACCAATGCAACTCGAATGAAAGGCCCCTTGTTGTTCAAAGATCTGCCACACCTTAGAGTCTTCATAGTCCCCTCTCCTTCTTTATGCGGCACACACCTTGGCGGGTGCCAAAAGCCACCATTTATATGAAAACACGTCTTTCTACCACACTGACGTGCTTATACACCCTTATACACTCTCTTCCCTATCATAATTCTTCATACCCCTTTTGTCAATAGCACACGTTCGAATGTTTCAATACCATGTCTATGATATACTTCACCAATCTTGAATCTTAGCAGGCAACGTGTATGTCGTCATCGGGCGTATCGGGTAAAAAGCGGCGTATCGTGCTCCTTGTGGCGGGCGTGTTGGGATTCGTGTTGCTTGTGATGGGACTTCGCGAGTGCGCGCCAGCCCATACCACACACTATATCCGTGACACAGAAGGGCGGATTGTCATTTATCACGGGGTCAATGTGGCCAGTAATGCCAAGCATGCGGAAAATCATCTCCCGTGGCAGACGCGCGATGACTTTGCCCGCTTGAACGCCTGGGGGTTCAATTTGGTCCGCTATCTGGTCTTTTGGGAGGCCATGGAGCCGGAGGATGGCGGCTTCAACGAGGAATACATAGCCCAAACACTGGAACGTATCCGCTGGCTGGATGAACTCGGCATCGACGTCATTCTCGATGTGCATCAGGATCTCTACGCCAAGCGTTTTACGGGCAATGGCTTCCCCGATTGGATGGTGCATGACGGCGGACGAAAATTTACGCCCCGGGAACCCTGGAATCTCAATTATCTGGAACCGGCAGTGATGCATTCGTTTGACACTTTCTGGCGGACCAGTTCCATGAAAGCACGGTATGTGGACATGCTTGAATATCTCCTCCGGCAGGTCGATAAGCAGCGCAACATTGTTGGAATTGAAGTCATGAATGAACCGTGGCCCTGGCTTGGGCTGCGGTTCGAGAAGAAGGCGCTGTCTACATTTTATGAAGATATCCAGGCGATGCACAGGCAAAACGGATTCCGCATTCCGCTCGTATTCGAACCGGCAAACTATACGGCCATCGGGCTGCGGTCCGGTCTTTCATTCGCGCCGTCCTCCGGAAGCATCCTGGCCGTTCACGACTACGATATCTTCCTGCATGTGCGGAAAGTGTATGGCCGTCTGACCCGATGGCTCATGCCGCGCAACATGCGCGTTAAGGTAAACATAGCGGAATCCCTGCATATGCCGCTGCTGATCACGGAATTCGGCGTGGCGCCCGATATGACCGGATTCGATGACTACCTCAACGATACAGTGTATTGGATGAACCGTTATCACATCGGCTGGACCTATTACTCCTACGACAAAAGCTCGGACGTCCGCTTCGGCATTGTGGACGATAATGGGCAGGCCACCCCCATACTCGAACATCTCATCCAAGTATATCCGCAGCGCATCGCCGGTAAAAATCCTGAATATACCGTTGGTGAAAAATGCTTCGATCTCGCCTATGATCCGCTGGATATCGATGCCCCCACTATCATTTTTATTCCCCGCAGCCTCTCCGTGACCCAACTGTTAATCAACGGAAAAGAGCAACCCTTCGACCCCAATTCCCTGTATGTGACACACGCCAACAGCAGCGCCAAAGACCGTCAAACCATCCACATAGAATGGAAGTAGCTCTGGCCGCTACAAGGCTTTCGCATTTGCTGGTATCATTCGCCTTCGCTTTCGACCTCGCCTTCCAGTTCCCCTTCGCTTTCCACCACGCCTTCCGCCGCGCCTTCATCTTGATCACAATTTATCTGGCCCCGGATTTCCCCATTTGGATGGGCCATACTGCTAATTTGGATATAATAAGGATGGCTTGTCAGAAAAATGTACTCCAGAGAAGTGAAGACACAAGTAATTGGGGATAAGGGTGTGCCCAGATTCACTATGGCCGTTCCATTAGTTTCAGCCTCACCGGAATATAGCAAAGCAAGTAATGGCCGGCTGACATTGTGCTGGATGGTTAGCAACATATTGCCCGCTTCATCCATTACCCGGAATTCAGCCGTGCCGGTAGCGGTACTTTGTATCGGAGGGACCATCTGTATACTGTCTAAGGTGAACGTACATAGTGGCGATGTTTCCCCCTCCCCTTCGCCGGACCCTTCTTCTTCACCTTCCCACACGCCCTCCCCTTCGCCGGACCCTTCTTCTTCACCTTCCCACACGCCCTCCCCTTCACCCTCGCCTTCTTCGCCGCCTTCCCACACGCCTTCCCCTTCACCCTCGCCTTCTTCGCCGCCTTCCCACACGCCTTCCCCTTCGCCGG